>Ga0114970_10000205_pt1 | contig 41292 bp, 78 predicted proteins | sample M_140205_XF_Meta_FD_87030 | JGI IMG/M metagenome (GOLD analysis project Ga0114970, IMG submission 87030) | Freshwater microbial communities from Lake Montjoie, Canada to study carbon cycling - M_140205_XF_MetaG | ecosystem: Environmental > Aquatic > Freshwater > Lake | place: Lake Montjoie... | reverse complement strand
TACCAGACGGTAGGAATGAAACGGTCTTGAGTTGACCGTCGTACATATGGAGAACAGTACCAACATGCTCTGCTTCAGTCTCTGGGTCGAATGAGATGGTGACGGACACAGAGTTATCTGACCAGTGACGCTGTGCAGTCGCTGCAAGTGACATCTTCTCGAAGATAGTTACATCCTTTTCAGCACGTTCTGCTTCAGACTTGATTGGGAAGAAGACAACAGAAGTTGTTTCTGGAGATTCACTGGCAGGTTCAATGCGGTAGTTTGCCATCTTGAATAGCGGAAGCATTGGGTCGCCATTTGAGAAACGGATTGCACGAAGGAAGTATTTACCGCCGGGAGTCCAGTGAACACCAGGAGATTCTCCAGCAAGGATGCTGACAGTACCTGAAGGCTTAACGGTTGTCGTTTTAATTGACTCGCGAATACCTAACCACTCTGAGTAGAGAATGTCGTAACGCTTGATGTTCTCGTATCCTGCATCCATCCAGTCGCGCAGAGTTGGTAGACCCTTACGGTCAGCAAAGTTAGCAACACCTGACATGGAAGTTCCGATGCGACGATTACGTTGCATGATTGCGTTAGTTTCTTCCCAGTGAGTTGGAAGAAGCGTGACGGTCTTAGCGTAAAGGTACGCAAACTTTAAAGTGCGGTTGTAGTCTTCGATTGAATCGTGACGGTTAAGGTAAGTCTCAACTAGTGTGCACATTTCAAATGACTCTAGGCTCTGCTCTGCACAAGGATTATATCCAGCAATGCGGTGGTCCTTGTTGTTAATTGGGTCAGCAAGACGACCGTACTTCTTAGATACGTCCATCCAAAGAACACCGGGTTCACCGTTGCGAGCAATACCTTCAACGATTGGTGAAAGGTCTTGACCAACTGAGACAGATACAGAGTTGTTAGACATCCAACCCCAGCCCGGAGACTGTGGGTCATATGAGTTGCGCTCAGGGAAGACTTCAGCGTTCTTTAGGTTGAGGAATTCTTGGTCGTCGATAGAACCGATTAGGAGTTCTGCAGAGCGACGTACATTTCCAGATACAACGCACACACCAATGAGATTGCCAATGTCAGCAATATCCCTCTTCGTAACCAATTCACCAGAACGCCCCTTAAATAATCCATTGATGTAATCGTGTAGTCGCTCCAGTGGAGCGTGACCTGCAGCCGTTCCACCAAAGGTAGCAATAGGTGCGCCCTCTGGACGGATTTCTGAGTAGTCAAACTTATAGGTTGGTTGGTCAGCCTTGAGGTAAGAGTTGATAAGAGCAACGGTTGAGTCAACCCAGCCCTCGCGAGTATCTGGGATAGAGAAAACTTCTACATCAGACTTAGGCTTGTAGATAGTGAAATCTTTCTCAGCACCCTTATCATCAAAGCCAACACCAACACCAAGCATTGACGCTTCCATCAAGAAAGCGAAAGGCTTTGCAGGATTGTTCTTGGTCATTTCAAAGGTTGATACAAACGCGCAGTTCTGAAGAGCAGCGGAGTTCTTCTGTACGTTTACAATGTTGGTTCCCATGACCCAGAGACCGCGCCCTGGGGGAGTCCACTTCAAATTGAATAGACGGTCGAACGCTTCCTTAGCAGATGCGCTCGCCTTAGCATCAGACCACGGAAGACGGTTCGTCTTGCAGTGTTCCTTCTGAAGTGAGTACATGCCATTGATAACGCGCTCACAAACATCTACCCAAGTTTCCTTAGTGCCGTCTTCTTTTTTGCGGGAGTAAGTACGCAAGAAAGTAATCTCGCCTACTGAGTTACCACCTGCATCTCGATAACCGAATGGTGCTTTCTTATCTTTGTAAGAAGCAACAAATTCCTCGTTGAGACGGAAAGCAAATTGGACAGCAGTAGACATAGATAACCTCGTGTTTAGGGGGATGATTTAGTGCAGAGTTAAAATACTAGCAGGTCTTACAGTAGAGTATCTAGTCTTTAGAAGAAATACTCTTGTCTTTTTTATATTTATCTTCAGCAATTTCAGCGCGAACTACTTCAGTACTTGTGAGAATACCGAGAATAAACTGTTCTGATTTTCCACGCATATATGCTTCACTACGAATACTGTTCAGTGTATTAAGAATTCTGAACAATCTTTCGCTCTCTACGATTGGATTATCATTCATTATTAAAAGTCACCAGGCTGTACCTGAAGACACTTGAGACCAATCTCTCGCCACATATCTACAACTTGTTGACGGTCGTCAAATACACAAAGGATGTCGAACTGGTCCTTGATATGCGTTTCGTAAATCTCTTGCTTGACAATAGCGTCCTTGCGGAAGTCACCTGCTTGTCGCATATAAAGACCGAAGTAGTAGGGGCAGTAAACGGAAAGCCACTCTCTTGTCACTTGAATACAGTCGTCGCTTCGTCCTGTAACAAAAAGAATCTTGTAGCCCTGCTCGTAGAGAGAACGAATTACTTCAAGAACGATGGGGTCGTGTGCATCGCTAAGTGCTTTGTCGTAGTCGTAGATATCTCTGTCGGTCTTGTGAGAAACCGTGCCATCAATATCAACAATGATTGCTTTAGGCTTTGTCATTTTTTGCATCCAACTCTTCTAGGATTCTTAAAGCAAGATGCTTCCCACCTAGAGATAAATCTGTGTAGGTGATACTGCAAGCATTAACCGCAGTGTTACAGATTTCTCTGATTCTTTGTTCTTTAAGTTTGTCGCTCATTTAATCACTCTCGTCTCTTGAGTTTCCCTGTTCAGCAACTCAACGGTTGCATCTGTTTCAATCCACACCCTTGCACCACATACTAGCGGATTCTCTGGCTCATACACAACCTTGCTTGGTCCATTGATTACAACCTCATGACCGTAGCCAATAACTTTTTGTCCAATACGAACGGTTACTGCTGGATTGGTAGTTCCATTCTTTTTGTTGGAACGGATTGTATTGCTATTGATATGTATTCGCTTAGGTTTCGTTAGCGACATTCTTAGTTCTCCATTCATTAAAAGATTTGATGTAGACGATTGAATAAGCAACCGCCATAAAAATAAATCCGTATTGCTTGGTTGCTAATGAGTAAGCAATCCAAATGCATTCATTTGTGAGAAGTACGAGCCAGCCCCAGATAGTTCTACGACCAACAAAAAAGATTCCAGTAACACCGATGATGCCTAGAACATAAGACCAGTACGTCACTTGTCTTTATTCTTTTTGTTTGAGATGTAGTTGGTTAGTCCTACGCAGAAGTTTAGGAATACAAACAAGAGAATAAGAATCTCTACAACACTACCTGCGATTTTCACTTTTTCTCTTTTCTTTGTAGTCATCGATGACCATTAAAGTTAGTGTGGTCATTGCACCAGCAACAATGATGGCAGTACTAGCAACAATAATACCTGAGATTATATTTTCTGGTGTGCACATTACTGTTCTCCTCTTTGATATTCAGAAACTATTCTTACAGCCTCTGGGTCTTCAGTCCATTCACTGATAAAGTCTTCACCTGATGCTTGAAGACGTAAGCAGGGACGACAAGGAACAAACCGCTTGTGATATAGGCAGACGCTGTTGTCTGCATATTCATCTTCATCTTCATCTTCATCTACTTCAGATAGAGAAACAACGGTGGAGAAATCTCTGATACCCCATCGCAGGTACTCGTGACCACCATCTACAAATACATTTCCGCACTTGCATTCTTTGAAATCGTGAACGTGTTTAGATTCGACAACTTGGTCGCAAGCAAGACAATGCATAGCGTTACGTTTAATCATTTTGTATAGCATCGTAGCAGGAGTTACAAAGCGTAGAAAGATACGCTAAGTCTTCGCGAAGCCTAGCAAAACTACCGCATATCTCGCAGACATGCTTAGACCTGTGTTCTATAGAGTCTGTTACTGCGTGCATGATAAGGACTGGTGTTCCTAATAGTTCGGTAGAGAAATAGAACCGTAGTGTGCCAAACTTTTCTTTGACCTGCTGAATCTTGTAGTTCGGGTCAATGTGAGAAAGCATCTCGTCTGCAGTAATGATGATGTCTTTCCAACCGTTATGCACTAGGTCAACACCGTACCAGCCTTCAGCACCTCGGTAACGGTTGAAAGCACCTTGCCAATCTTCTGTGTGTTCTAGTTCCCAATCGAAGATAGTTTGTGGGTCGTCGCAGTTGAGGCAGATAGGTTGGTCGTCTTTATCGTTGATGAGAAGAAATTCATCATAGACGTGTGAGTGACAGATTACGCAGTTCACTTGGACTCCTGTTTGCTACTACCTTCGAGAATGGTTTCAATGCTGTTAAGTAGAGATAAAAGTTCGTCTCTTATTGCTAGGTCAGTTGCATATGCTTCTGGAACGATTCGCTTATTAGTCTGTACAAACTTTTTTAGGGATTCGATGGTCTCGTGATTCTTTTGTGCTTCGTGAAAGTTAAGCCAGTGCTTGATATAAGCAGGTGGAAGTGTCGTCATTTTTTCTTTGCCTCTTTCTTCTTTCGTTTCTCTTTGAATTTGGTACAGGTGCAGTCGCTAGACAGACACTCTGCTCTTAGTAGTAAATGTTCGTAATCTGGGTGGGTACATTGGCAGTTAAGAGTTGCCATGGTTATTCCTTAGTGCTTCGTAAAAAGAAGCCCACCAATCTCTGATTTCCTTCTTTTGCTTTCTACTAAATCTCAATTTCATCTCCTAATTCTTTACCTGCAACAAGCATTGAGATATCCCTGCAGGTGCAGTCAATCCCTAGTTTATTGCATTCTAAATCATGCCAAGCGAGTATTTCTCGTGAGATACATTCGCGTATTACTTCTTCAATACCGCTTGCAATTAAGTCTGCATCTCTACGAAGAATTAATTCTTGATTGCTATGATGCATACCATATTCTTTGAATATGGCGGTTACCTTATTGACTAACCTTGTGTAGATTGTTGTTGGCAGTAAACTCATTTAACAACTCCCTGTCTAGGTCTAAGGTGCTGTTAGCATTAGCATCCGTCTGCATAAGCAGGACAACATCAATCATAAGGTCAAGCAGGGTAATCTTAAGACCGTTGCAGATGTTATTAACAACATTTGAGGACGGGTCTTTAGTACCATTTTCAACCTCTGACAGATAACCGTAAGAGATAAAAGCCCTCTTAGATAGCCCTCGTAGGGTTTGATTCTTTTCTAGTCGCTTGGCATTGATTGCCTTGCCTAGGTATGTATTTAGTTGCATGTTCCTCCTTTAGATTTCTATTATTTCTTTTTGGACTTCTTTGACTTCTTTGGTCGATGCCAAAGCGGTTCGTCAATCTCTGTATCTTTATCTAAGTCTAGTTCTAATTCTTCCAGATACTTAATACTTAGTTGTATTGCATCCTGTCTGCTTCTCTCCATCTTGTTGTGTATGGCAGATGAGATATGGTCAAGAACTAGGTAAGCAGATTCAAAGAACGCTGAACTGCTAATTGCAAGGTCAGACATATGATGTGTATCTACTCCATTGAGTGATGTGTGCGTGCTCTTGAGGTATTCAGTATGAGCAGCGTTGATTGCTTCTGTGTACTCCTCAATAGTGAGGTAGTAAGGATAAATATTATTCATAGGAAGATGATAAGTGGTTGAGTCGGGGTCTGTCAAGTCGAAATGTATGATAATAAAAATTTCTAAAACGTCGATTTTGCTCCGGGAAATTAGTGGTTATTGGTGGAATAGTCAATGGTGGAATGTTCGGCATTAGTGAGATGGTCAATGGTGATACTAGCGGAGAAAAGTAAATGGAAAAGTTTTATCTACTATCAGAAAAAAAGATTTTCAGAATGAAATTTCTGACTAGTATGACCATTGAGTATTACTGTATTAAGTAATACTGACTATTTTTACCATACGCGCGTACGCGTGCGCTATAGGGGTGACCAGAAAAATAGTCGTCTTTTACCAATGGTGACATAGAACGATAGAAAGAATGAATGTATTGAATATAGAAGCATAGAACTTGTGCTAACATGTTCGATGATGTAGTGTTGGATAGTTCATACGGATTGGAGCAGGAGTGTGTAACCAAATGAGCAACATGAAAAGACTATACGAAGCGATGATTGAAGAAGAGCAAGAGATAACCGAAACAAAAGAAACGGAAGAAGGTAGTGCTGATGAGTAATCCACTTGAAGCAGTAGGAATTGATTTGGAAGAAGCCCTTAAAGTTGACAAGGCGTTAAATAGTCGTAAGATTATTGATGGACGGATTTGTCTGTGTGGGCATAGTAAGGCTCGACATACGGAAGTTGCTGGGCGGACTTTCTGTAAACCGTCCAAGATGGATTGTCCTTGTAAGAAAGAACGGTTAGTCCTTGAGGTTGATTCGACTCGACCATTTCTTCGTAAGACCGAGGGTGGTGGAGCGATGCACGCCTTGATTCGCGGATTGAGCGTTCTGCTTGAGCAAGGAAAGTCAGCCGAATGGTTGATTGATTTGGTCTGTGACAGATGTGGGGCAGATGATGTTGTGGTTGCTCCTGCTCCTGTAACTCAGCACGGAGTTGCATCTGTGGTCGCAACAGGGTATGATGCTTTGTTGTGTCAAGGTTGTCGGGAGGCGATTTAGTATGTTACTTTCATTTGTAGTTGGGCTTTTTCTTGGGGTCGTAGTTGGTGTTGCGGTCACTGGAATTTTGACGGCAGGTAAGTTTGACGACATTAAAAACGGTCGCGACACACCGAAATAATAAACACTTTTTGGGGGCTAAGTATCATATCATCTTAGCCCTCAAAAACCCTTTGTTTATAAGGGTCTCTTTATAGAAGCGCGCGAATGGGTACGCCTCTCTCACCACGCGCCATTTTTTCGTCCGAACTTTTTTGTCGTATCATTTGTTTATTGGACTTAATCCAATACAACTTGACAACGGAGTACAAATAATGTATGATACATTCTTTCTAACGGCGACACTTGAACGTGCCGTCAAGACCTTTGCCCAGACTCTTCTCGCCACAGTTGGCGCAGACTCGGCTGGCGTTCTCACGGCAACAACCGCAGACGCGGCGAAGGTCGCGGCGGGAGCGGCGATTCTTTCCGTCCTAACCAGTTTCGCTTCTAGCGCAACGGGTCGCTCTGGTCCATCACTTGCTGGCGAGACAACGGAACCAAACCAGACAATCCTACCAACACCAGTGGTAGTAACGCAAGCCCCGAAGACCACAACATCTGGGGCTAAGGTAACGGCGAGCATCAAGCCAGTTACGCCCGTAGCGAAACCAGCCGTGAAGAAGACGGCGAGCACAACACCAGCCAAGAAGACAACGGCTGCTCCAGCGAAGAAAGCCCCGGCCAAGAAGACGGCGACGGCGACGGCTCCCGCGAAGAAGGCTGCTCCAAAGAAGCCTTAGTTTATTTTCTAAGGCTTGGCGGCTCGCCGAATAAAAAATTTCAGTTTTGACTTAACGGCGAGTCGCCTTCCATTAATGACAACTTGACAAACGACACAAAGTATGATAGCGGCGAGCAACGGCGAGCCAATCGAAAACTGAAATTTTTTAGGAGACGGCGTGTCGGACGACATTATTAGGTTCGAGCCTGAGGGCAAGACAACGGACCCAACGGATGGTCAACCGCGTCTCGATACACCGCTAGACCTGAGACCCGACCTGTCGGAACTTGGTATTATAGAACACGAACGCGGCGTGTGCGAAGATACATATGATAACCGCTCGACACTACGGCGAGCCAAGTTAAACTGGGACGCTGTCTACGACGCAACGGGTGGAGCAACGGGTCTGATTGCAGCCCGCAGCCAAGAGTCAATGCGCGAACGGCGTGTCCTTTCACTTGCCGAAAAGCGTCCAATCCTAACGGATGCGAAGAATCCAAACTCCGATTACCTAACGGGTGTTGATTTGGTAATCGATGAAGCGGCGTGCCAAATAGTTCCACCGTGGGTTATCGGTGCAACCCGTAAATGGGTCGCCGAACAAAACGAAGTAACGGCGAGCCAAAAGCAACCCGCTGTATTACCAGCCCGCTGCCGAATCATCAAGGATGACGGTATCCGCTGCATGTTGTGGTCATCGGGTCGGCTCAAGGATGACGGTCTCTGTAGAGCACATCTCAAGTCCGTCCGCAAACCGGGCGAAGATGTTGAACGGGCGAGACGGAAGTTGATTCAAGCAGCACCGTACGCTGTTGACGTTCTCGAAGACATGATGGAGAATGCTGAGTCGGAACCCGTTAAGTTAAAAGCGGCGACTGAGATTCTTGACCGTGCTGGCGTGCGCGGAGGAACGGACCTCAGTGTGGACATCGAAGTTAATGATGCGCGTCCACCGCATGTGATTGTTGCTGAGCGTTTGCAACGGTTGGCTGCAGGAGCGGCGAGCCTTCAAAGCAGATTAACCGCAACGGATGAAATTCAAGAAGCGGAGATTGTAACTGATACCCCTGACAAAACTCAGACGGCTGTCCCGGAAGTTATAACTTCAACGGATGACCCTGAAGACGGCGGCGAAGGCGGCGAGACCGATGACGTTTAAAGAAATGCTTGACACCGCTGAAGAACTTGCTACACTACTAACCGCTGACATTCCGTTAGCGAAGACCCGCGAAGAACATATCCGTGTAACGGCGAGGGCGAATCACGCAACCGCTTTGGTTAACGCAATGCGCGATTCCGAAAACTGAAATTTTTTATTGGCGGCGTGCACCGCAGCGGACCAGGTATACCCCGGAAGTTATAACTTCGAGAACCCCTTAGACCGAAGAACTCGAATCGGCAAACGGCGTTCGCTCTGAGCGTAACGGCTTGCGAAAACTTGACGGGCGTGCTAGGCTCAGGTCTGCCTATCCGCAGACCAGGAAATCATAAAGCGGCGTGCAGCGGGACCGCTGTTGAACAACTTATGAAACGGTTTGAAACGGATTTGACATACGGCGAGCCATCATCTATGATGGTGGTATGAAACTAACAAACATTAAAACATTTATCAGTAAACGGCTCGGCACAGGCGAGGCACATCCGCTTCTATGGACCGACCGCAACCAAGCGGACTATGAGAATACCCGCTACGAATTCGACCTTCTGCTTGCAAAGGCGAGGGACCTAACGGGCGAGCGTAAGTAATGCAGACGTTCCTACCGTACGCAGACTTTGCGAAGACGGCGAGCGCATTGGACTATCGACGACTCGGAAAGCAACGGGTTGAGACCAAGCAGATTCTGATGGCACTAACGGGCGAGTCAACGGGTTGGAGAAACCATCCTGCCACGAAGATGTGGGACGGGTACGAACGGTTGCTCTGCTACTACGGAATGACCATGTCCACTGAGTGGAAGTCTCGCGGATACGTTGACAACCTGTTCCCGTACTTTGTCTCGAAGTTGGAGGTAACGGAAGACGGAGACGAACTTCCGTGGTTCATCGGTAACGAAGCGTTCCACCGTTCGCACCGTTCGAATCTTCTGCGAAAAGCACCCGAATACTATTCTGAAATTTTTTCCGACGTTCCAGACGACCTCCCTTATCTCTGGACCCCTGAGGAAGCCCGAGCGGATTACTCCTTGTCCGCGTAAAGATTGACCCGTGAAATGAATCCTGTGAGATTCATACGGGTCTTTCTTTTTGTCCAAATCCAAAAACTGAAATTTTTTATTGACGCGCCAAAAACTGAAATTTTTTATTTGCGCCCAGGCCGTGCCTGGCCAATTCTAAAAATAGTTTCGTGTTCGATTTGCATTTGTCAGTGTTCTCGTGTACCATTGGTTTTGTTGGTGAGGGACACCAGCAAGAAAGGGAAGTATGAACATCAGAGAACTAATCAAGAAGCGCGCATCAGTTTACGCAAACTGCGACAACTGCTGTGAGCAGACTTATGTAGACGAACTCGAAGTTGAGGGCGAAAATGTCATAGGTATCTGCAATGATTGTTTCAACACAGTAACTGTTACTCGCTACGATTTGGAACACGCAGGTAAGAGTTTCTAAATGGATTTGACAAATGTCAGACCCCTCTGCTACAATGTAGACATAACAAAATAAAGGTAAGAAAATAACTCGATTTGGAAATGTCATAGAGTTATGCTAGACTAAGATTACTTCGTTAGATGGTCTATCGAAGTGAAACAAAAAAGGAGATACCAACCTATGGGAGTTGTAACCACAACCACCACGACAGTAGTTACAGAGACAACAGCAGTTGCTCTTGATAACTCAAACATTGCTACCCTGCTTGCAGACTTCGCAACTGCGAAACTTGCAATCAAGGAACTCGAAAAGGCTAAGTCAGAACTTGACAAGGCTATTCGCGAACTTCTCGGCACAGCAGTCACAGGGACTGTTGATGGACTACCTGTCGTAGAACTCGCACCTCGTACTCGCACAGGCATCGACACAGAGTTGCTCAAGGCAACTCACCCCGAAGCCTATGAGACCTGCTCAAAGGTTTCTACTTACGACATCATTGTCGCCAAGTAGTTAGAAGTCAGGTTGGGGAGTGGAAACCTCTCACTCCACTCCCCGATTTGACACCACACGATTTTTCGTGTATCCTTACATAGTAAGCAACAACAACAACAAAAAAGGAGATACCCAAAATGACGACAGCAATACCAGCAGGGTTTATTACAGACCCAGACAAGAAAGTGCAAGGCTCTGCCTTGTACGCAGAATTCAAGAACCCATACATGCAGACTGTGCAGATGTTCATCACACCAGATGGCATTGACGAAGCAGGTAACTTCGTGAATGGCGTTGTCTACTACCGACGACTGTCAGCGTTGCAACCTAAGAAGCAGTGGCAGATTGCCACTCTTGGTCGCGCACTCGTAGACGACTATGGTGTGACAACAGAGCAGGTTCTGCTCAACAGATTAGAGACTCTTGAGTTTCTAATGAAGCGCATCGCTATGACTAGCGAACTCGTAGGCAAGCCTTTCTTTGTGGAAGTATCAAAGAAAGATTTGGCAGACGTTCGTATTCGTAAGACACCAACCAAAATCGTCTACCGAATTGGTCAGATGAAAACCTCACTCAAATACCCAGAGATGTTCTAAGGAAAGGGACTGAAATGAACAGCATCACAACAACAGAAATTTACAACAAGCATGGCTATGACTTTGCAACGCTACTTCGCGATTGCGTAGCGCAATCAACGTCAGCAGACACAGCAATGCGCGTAAACGCACAGGTGACTCCAGTTGGTCGCTACACAGAGCGCGCTCCACGCGTGGTCAAGCCTAAGGTTGCAGTAGCAACGCCTAGCGTTACTATCGAGTCAGCAGACGAGGTTTACACTCGTCCGAATGGCGCAAAGTATCACGCTCGCAAGTGGGGCGACAATCAAGATGTTGCGACACTACGCAAGGCTCGCGAAGCAACTACTTTCGCAGTCGAACACAAAACAGGTTCGCCTATGTTTGCGTTGCTTTATGGCGCACCCGGCACAGGTAAGACTGCGCTTATCGAAGCATCTTTCGGTGAACACATCTACACTGTTCTCGGAACTGCTGACATCGAAATGTCAGACTTCATTGGTGGCTACACCCAGACACCATCAGGTGCTTATGAGTGGGTAGATGGTCCACTTGTTCGCGCTATCGAGGAGGGTGCTTGCCTGTTCATCGACGAGATTGGTCTCATTGACCCGAAGCAACTTTCAGGTCTCTATGGCGTAATGGACGGTCGCGGTGAACTCACCATTACAGCGAACCCTGACAGGGGAACTGTAAAGGTTCACCCGAACTTCTATGTCGTAGGCGCGACTAATCCAAACGCTCCCGGCGTTCGATTGTCAGAAGCGTTGCTTTCTCGCTTCACACTTCAAGCAGAGATGGGGACTGATTGGTCTCTCGCTCGTACGCTTGGTGTTCCAACTACGATTGTGACTGTTGCTCAAAACTTGAGTAAGAAGCAAGAGTCAGGTGAGACTTCTTGGTCTCCACAGATGCGTGAACTGCTCGCGTTCCGAGACATCGCAGGTGTCTTTGGTAATGGGTTCGCAATTCAGAACTTGCTTGCATCTGCGCCAGAGATGGACCGTCCAGTTGTTGCGGACGTTGTATCTCGTGCTTTCGGCGCAGAATACAAGCCAGCGAAAATCTAGTCCCTTTGATTTTCGCTAAGGTGGGAGAAGTTTCTTGGGTAGGCTTCTCCCACCTACCCCTTACCCCGATTTGACAGATGTCAGGGGGATACGCTACACTTACAGAGTAAGTCAAACAGGCTTACAAAATGACACAGATTGGAAATGACGAAATGGTACACATTGACACACGCACTACCACTTCAGGTACGACTTACCGAGAGTGGTATGGGATTGGCGCACAGATTGCCAACCTTGCAAATAAAGTTTCAGGTCGTAGCGACCTAGTAGGACTTGCTAGTCCTGTCGCAGGTAGTAACGCACCTGCTTGTTTCAAACCACTGATTGCGGAAATCGAAGTGAACACAGATGTTGCTTTTGGTTTTGGAGTTAGTCCAGAAGTCATTGGTGACTTTGGCACTCGCGAAGCGCAGTACGAATTCCCAAAGGCAACTGGCGCGGTAATCCACGAAGCGTTCCACGCGCGGTTCTCACGTTGGAACTTGGAGAACTCATACGCGATGCTCAAGGCAGACGAGTACGAAGCACTCGTGCTACTTGAGGAAGCGCGCATCGAAGCGCAGGGTCTTGCACTTGACTCAAAGTATCGCACGTTCCTACGTTCGTGCGCGATGGAAATTGTCATTGGCGATTTCGAGGCAGACATTGACAAGAGCAACAGCGATGTTCAGCGCATCTCAACTTTGGTTGGTCTTGTTCATGGTCGCATCATTGGTGGCATCTTGGACAGAAGCGAAGTACGCGAAGTCACAGATTTTGTTGAGGACTTCTTAGGTCTAGATGTTGTTGAGAAGTTATCTAACATCATCAGAGAATTCATCAAGCACGAACAGCACCACAACATCGAACCTGTTCACCCACTTGCGATTGAGTGGGCGCGCATTGTTCGTGAACTCAAAGCAGAACGTGGCGAGGACGAGAGCGGTTCAGAGGGTGGTTCAGGTGCAGGTTCAGAGGGTGGTCTGTCTGAAGCAATCAAGGAAGTCCTTGAGAAGTTGAGCGAAGCCAGCGATGAAGTTGCTGTTGGAAACTTCTCGGAACTTTCTGACCAGCAGGAAAGCGAGGACTGGAAAGAGCAGGTGCAAGAACGCAACAAGGGCGCGAAGCAACAACGTGAACACGAGAGCGTGGCAGGTGAAGTATTCGGTAAAGGTACCGGGCCATCACCAACTGGCAAGACTAAAAGCACAGCGCGCGAGGTTCGTAAGCCTACGGCAGAGGAACGCCGAAGCGCAGTCAAGGTAGCGAGCGCACTAGAGCGCGCGAAGTACCGCGAGCGTGACGTTACGGAAATTCGTAACAACGTCCCCGGTGGTCGGTTGCGTTTCCGCGCGGTTGTCCAGAACGAAGCACTCAAGGCGCGTGGTCTCCAGCCACAGGCGCAAGCGTGGCGTAAGAATGTCCGCAAGACTACGGACGAGCCTACGTTGAGTGTTGGCGTGATGGTAGACATCTCTGGCTCAATGAGTGAAGCGATGAACCCGATGGCGACAACGGCGTGGGTAATGTCCGAAGCAGTCCGCCGAGTGCAGGGCAAATGCGCGATGGTCTACTACGGCTCGGACGTGTTCCCTACTCTCAAGGCAGGACAGCACCTAACGGACGTTACGGTCTACACAGCACCTGACGGAACGGAAAAATTCAATCGGGCGTTCAAGGCACTAAACGGCGAGTTGAACCTGCTCAACGGCAACGGCGCGCGCTTGCTTGTGGTTGTCTCTGATGCTTGCTACACGCCAGAGGAGACCCGACACGCGAAGCAGTGGATTGCCGAATGTCAGGCGAACGGCGTTGCGGTAGTATGGATACCGTTCGACAACGGACGGTACGCGCAGGACTTAGTGCGTGGTACATCTGCCGAAGTGCTGGCTGGCGTTCTCAATCCGACCGACACCGCCGATGCAATCGGACGAGCGTGTGCGAAAGCACTCACCGCTATGGGAAACCGTAACGGATAACTGAATAGACTTCTATCGAGGGTATCGTCCTTCCAGCGTGTGTCAGCCCGCGATAGAACCGTAGAAGCCCGCATCGAGAGATGCGGGTTTTCTCGTTTCGCGATAACTGAAATTTTTTCTAGCGAGAGTGTAATCACCTGATTAGTAACCCGCTCGACACGCTAGTTTATTTTTGATTTGACAGATGTCAGTCTTATGCCGTACAATGGTATTGTTGGCGAGGGACGCTAACGGAGAGGAAATAAATGAACACAGTAATTACCGAAGCAGACTTGTACGCAGAGGTCACAAAGATTTTGCCGAACGCAATCTTTGACACCGACTCGTCAGGCGAGATAATCATAGCGACAGGTTACACGTTCGACGAGAACGGAAACTTCAAAAAAATAACTAATGACTAAACTTGACAGATGTCAGGGTTATGCGCTACAATAGAGATACACCGACAAACAAAGGGAGAAAGAAATGTCAGACACAACATACAACGGCTGGACGAACCGCGAAACTTGGTCAGCGAACTTGCTGTTCTCAAATGACGAGGGCGTGTACCGATTCATCAACGGACAGGTTCGCCTGAACATCAGCGAGGACAGCACCGAAACAGAAATTGCGGACTTGTTCCGTAGTTTCGGCGAGATGTTCACCGACAGGGCAAAGGAAGAAATTGGCGACTTTGACAAGGTGAACTGGCTAGAGATTGGTCAGGATTGGGTGGACGAGATAGAACTCTAAGCCCAAGCGAGAAGCCCGCACGAAAGTGCGGGTGACTCGTTTTCCAAAAACTGAAATTTTTTATTTGGACGACACGGCGAAAAATGGATTTGACATTGTCAGTCCTATCGCGTACAATTAGTGTATTGGTGAGGGACACCAACAAAGGAGAACAAAATGGAACTAATCAGAATTGACTTACAAGATAAGGCTCTAGCAACTATCACGCAGGTTGCAGGTGGGTACGAACTCACTTGCTACGACTATGTAATCAACGAGTGGACAGAGAAGTATCAAGAATTGTCAGTCGCTCTTGCTAGACTAGCGGTGCTTGCCGATTGCGTAACTCTTGGCGGAGTGTTCGTCACAGACGAGGACGACTTCACCTACGTTGCTAATGAGTTTCTGAACGCGGAAGTAACTGGCTACGAGTCAATTTGACAGATGTCAGAGTAGTATGCTACACTAGTGCAACAACAACAAACAAGGGAGAACAAAATGAACGACACCAAACTAAAGGCAACACTCACCACCGATTGTGTTTGCGAAAGTGCAAGCATTGACTCTAATGGCGAGGAAGTCTGGACGACTGGCGAGGACTGCTTCGGGTGCTATGACGACAGCGTTGAGTGGCTTCGCGTACTAATCCGTACTTGGGCGAAAGAGAACGGACTACCTAGCGAAACAGTACGCATTGAGGGTACTGGACTCGGTTGGCAGAAGTTGAGTGGCTACAAAGTCGTGGACATTAGTGAAATTGAGAACCTAGACCTAAGCGGTGAATACCGTATCGAGTTTACGCTTGACGGCAAGGAACTTACGGCGCAACGCTGGAGTCACGACGAGCCAATGGGCGGTGCAAGGTTCACGTTCGCTTTCGTGGACGACAGCGAGCGGGACTAGTCAATTTGACAGACGGCGAGTTATGCCGTACAATTCTAGTATGAGGTTGAGGGACAACTTCATAAAAACGAAAGGAGAGCAAGATGATAGTTTACGCAATCGTGACGGAAGCCTACGAGACAGACGGTATCCCCGCTCTGTTTCTAGATAAGGCGGAAGCCGAAGCCTACGCAATCGAACTCAACGAGTCGGGCGTAGAAACTGAAACTTACATTGTCGCCGAGACAGTAGTTTCCTAAGCAAATTTTGTTGGTGGTCAGCAATGATACACGGTAATGCTGGCGGTAGTCCGTCAGAACCACCAACACTCAATTTGACAGATGTCAGATTGGTATGATACACTTTTAGTATGAAGTGAGGGACACTTCATAGAAACAAAAAGGAGATAGAAATGGGATTAGACCAATACCTACACGCGGAGAAATACATCAGCAATTACTCTGAAAAAGAATTGCTCGGCAAGGCACTTGAGTTGGTGAACGCGGAAGCGTTTGTCAATGACTACATTCCGTCAGTATCGGTTAGTGTCAAGGTTGGCTATTGGCGTAAGGCTAATCAGGTTCACCGTTGGTTCGTCGAGAACGTACAAGGTGGCGAGGATAACTGCGGTCGGTACTATGTGAGTCGCGAACAGTTGCGCGAGTTGCTAGACACCTGCAAGCACGTTCGAGGTTCTAAGCACCCTGACGTAGCGAACGATTTGCTACCTGTCGGACACGGGTTCTTCTTCGGAAGTACGGAAGTTGATGAGTGGTATTGGGAGCAACTTGACTCAACGATTGAGTTGCTAGGTCGGCTACTTGCCAGCGTTCCAGAGGACTTTGACTTCTACTACTCAAGTAGTTGGTAGGCGAGGGGGCGGGGAAACCCGCCCTTTCCCTTCTCTCAAAAACTGAAATTTTTTCTCGGAACTAGGCACAAAAATAGTTTCGTGTTCGACTTGACACGGGACGAGTTATCCCGTACAATTTAGGTATGGAGTGAGGGACACTTCAGAAAAGGAGAAAGAAATGCAATACCATTATGTAGTCACATACGACTCACTAAACAAGACTTTCACGCTAGATGTGGATACGGCTGACGCGGTATTTCACAATGGGTACTTCTTTGACGAGCAGACCCAACAATGGCTAGACCCAGACAGCGAACTATTGCCGTTCTACCAAGATGATTACCTAGAGGTTGAGGAACAGTTGGCAAAGTTGGTGCTACTACAACCGATAGTAGTTTGCCCAAGACACGAGGGCGGGTTCGACTGCACACCGTTCTGTAACTTGTGCGAGGGTAATCAGGAATACCGACCAGACGGCGAGGAGTTGTAATGTTCATTGACTACGATTTGCTGAAAGAGCAATACGAGTTTTTGTGCTTGCTCTCGGACGACATACGCACAGGCGAGATTGTCTTGCCAAGCAAGTATGACGAACTCGGGGCGTTACCGTTGGAATACCTTGACGGATTGTTCGGGTTGATTGGCGCGGTCTTTGACGACTCGCCGACCGATTTGACAACTGTCTAATTATCGCGTACAATTAGATTATCGGCAAGAGGGACTTGCCAAGAAGGGAAACAAATGAGCGACACAAAAGACATTACGGTTGAGTACCTAATCACACCTGAACCGAACCAAACGGACTCGGCGTTCTATTGCTGGCAAAACGGTTGGGGAACACTCGCAATCGTGACAGACGGCGAACGTACATTTGAAGTTGGCGCGAACGGTGAGATGCGTATTGAAGCACCACAGTTTGACGAGAACGGTGAGTGGTCACATAGCGACACTTGGCGTTACACGGACGACCTAACAAGCAACGGCATTGACACAGACGAGAAGTTGAAAGCGTTCACCGAGAAGTACGGTGACTATGACATTTGGCAAAACAACAATTGGTTTGAGTTGTATGAAGTGAACGGCGAGGATAGTTGGGAAGTGTACGACACCCTTGAGGAAGCCATTGACGCGGTCAAGGAAATCTTGACAAGCGAGAGCGCAGGGCGAGAGTAATCTCGCTTCTGCGGATAACTGAAATTTTTTCGTGACGGCGTTACGCTGGAACGGATTTGACATTGGTGCGGAGATGCCGTACAATGTAAGTATCGGTGAAGGACACCGATAGAAAAGAAAAGGAGAGAAAGCCTTATGGCTAATTTTTACGGACAGGCGAGAAGCAACTATTTCGCAGTCAAAGACGCGGGCGCGTTCCTTGACGAAATGACACAGTACCCCGTCGAGGTAATCACGCAAGAGAAGGACGGCGTTACGCTGTACGGATTTGTTGATGCTGATGCTGACGGTGGTGCAGATGTTTGGTCTAAATGGGACGAGGACATAGCCGAAACGGTTGAGATTGATTGGGCAGAAGTGTTCAAGCGACACCTACAAGACGATTGGGTTGCTGTAATCGTATCGGTTGGCTGGGAGAAGTACCGCTACTTCCAGGGCGACACGGTTGCCTTCAACAACAAAGGTGAGAGCAAGACAATCAACCTTGAACACATTTACGAACTTGCAAGTGACTTAGGTTCTAACCGAACTTACGCCACATACTAATCCCCTACGAAAATGCCCCGACTTTGGTCGGGGTATTTTTGTGTCAGGGAAAATAAAAAATTTCAGTTTTTGCCGAAAAAAATTTTTTCGACACGGTGCGTTTTTGATTTGACAATGTCAGTCGCTTGCTGTATCCTTGTACTACAAGTCAAGCAAAGGAGAACACAATGGCTAAATGGCAAGCAAGCAAGAGTGATGTGTCACCACGCAAGGGATACATTCCCGAGATTGAGGACGATTGCGATTGCGATTTTGATTGCGATTGCGACACGCTGAACTAACGATTTGACAATGTCAGAGTTATCTGTCATACTTACACAGTAAGCAAAACCACTACGAAAGGGAAACGAAATGTCACAGACATTTGAGCAAGTTTGGTCAGATGTAAAAGCAGAACTATCTGAAGCAAAGGGAATTGCTTTTGATGGTTGCCACAAGATTTACATCTTGATGGACGACCAGCAGGTCAAGCAGAGTGCCGAGTGGGGCTATGGCGAGGACGGAAGTTTCCTTGTCACCGATTTGGACGCTGATGAGAGCCTTGCCACAATCAAGAAGTGGTACGAGGACTCGTGCGCTCTCAAGTTCGTTCAGTCAGTCACGACTGTTGATGGATTGACTCCTGAGAGTGTGTTCGACAGCATAATCCCACAGGGCTACGAGGGCGAGTTTTGCGAAGTCTGTGGCGAGTTTGGTGCGGACTATGACGGAACTTGTGACGAGTGCCGTGAGGACGAGCAGGACGAGTGCGAGCGTTGCGGAACGCTTGTCGAAAGTGGCTCGCTTGACTCCGACTTCTACTGCGAGGATTGTGCAGAGGACGAGGACGAGGACGAGGACGAATAAAGTTTCGGGTCGGGGGTTGGCGACACGCTGACCCCCTGACTTGACAGGTGTCAGACACCTATGCTACACTTACATAGTAAGCAACACACCAACAAACAAAGGGAGAATAAAATGAACGCATCACAGGCTATCCAATGTGTCGCAGGGGAACTATGGGCAGACCCTAGCGAGATTTTCGAACTAATCCAGTCAGAGCCAGAACTTACGGACAGCCTAAAGGCTTTCCTTGCCGACAAGATTGACTACGACACACTACGGGACACCGTAGCGGAATACTGCTAAGGGGGTAGAAATGAGAACCTACAAAATTGGATTTCTCGGATACGAAATCGAGGTGGAACTCGATTTCCAAGAAATGAAAAAGTTTTTTCTAAAGTAACTTGATTTTGTCAGTCAGGTATGATACACTTACACAGTAAGCAAAACACAAACAAGGGAGAACAAAATGACAAACGAAGAATTAGCCCAAAAGATTATTGACCGCTTTACACCATTCGCATTTCTTTGCGAGTGTGGTGGCGAGGTGGACGATTGTGCAACAGGTCGTGAATACCCGAGTCTTATCGTGCAGAATGACACCGTTGCACGAATTGCAAGGTACATCAAGAGTCTGGACGAATAGACTTGACAGGTGTCATAGTAGTATGATACACTTACGGAGTAAGTAAAACACCCTACAAAAAGGAGAACAAAATGAGTAACTTAGCATACTTCGAACGCGTGGTGCTTGACTCGGTTTATGTCAATGGCGATTTGATTGACTATGACGACAACGGCAATCCGTTGGAAGCAGATTAGAAATAGTTTGCGTGTCCCCTTGACAAATGTCAGGGGGGTATGCTACACTTACAGAGTAAGACAAACACACTACAAAGGGAGAACAAAATGACTTACTTTCCAACACAGTTCGCGACACTACTAAACGGCGATACGGTCGTGCTAGGTTCGGTCGAGGACTACCTACGCCACTTTGCAAGCGACTACATCTCAACGCCTAGTGGCGAGTTTGAGGTGCTATCTGTTCAGGTGAATAAGTACGACATCTACCTAAACTACACAGTACCAGCGACAGACTGCTCGGATTGTGATGAAGCAGGGGTCACAGAGGGCAACTGCCAATGCTCCGCCGAGTGGTACGAGCAGATTGACTACAAGGTCATTGAGATTTACGGGGCGGTGTCATAGCCCTGAAGCGTGACCACTAAGTCACGAGTCCATAAACTAGCAATCTCGCCTAGACGGGAGTCTGTGCCAGCAGGAAAAATAACGGGCAAGCACCCTAAGCACGGTGTTGTGAAAACTCGCTTACAAACATCTCGCAGATACAACTACTAAGCAAAAAGTTTCTTATCGTTGAGGGGACTCTCGTGAGGTAGTCTGCGAGATTTTTTGTTTCCCGGAAAACTGAAATTTTTTATTTGCACGGGACACGAAAAAACTTTTTTTGATTTGGGCTTGACAATGTCAGACCTTTCTGTCATACTTACTACATAAGCCAAACACTAACAAGGGAGAATGAAATGGCTAAAGTAATCGAAGTACCTAGAGGTCAGGTTTGTGAGGACTGTGAGGACTACGACCAGAACTTTGACGAGGTTACGGAGTCGTATCCATTAGCGACAGTAGTGCTTGATTTCTACGGATACGCACCTATCAAGTTCGCTTGCAAGGATTGCGAGGAAGCAAGGTGGGAGTCTTTCTGGCTCTCATAACTTGCACTTGTCAGTAGGGTGTGGTACAATGGTACTACCAACAACAAAGGGAGATAGAAATGGCTAAGAACAAGAACCCACTAGACAGCCTAGTGGTAGGTCGTGGCAATTATGTTGTGAACCAAAAGGCTCACATCTTTGCGGACAGGCGTACACGCCGTAATCGTGACAGGTCAGCACAAAAGCGAAACGCCATAAGGGAGTTCGCATAAACTTGACACAAGGTCAAGTATGCCGTACAATAGTAGTATCGCAAGGGGCGATACCTGAAAACAAAAAGGAGAAATAAAATGTATCATTACAACATCACTTGGATACTAGAGTCAATGAACATTCAGACTTGGGTAGCAACAGATGAACCTGCCGAGGAGTCAGAGGTTATCGAGTTGAGTAAGCAAGCACTCATTGACGCGTACAAGATTGACCCAACTACCTTGTATTATCAAGATGTACTTGTGGAGGTGGCATAATGGTAGAAAAATGTGCCGAGTGCGGTAACACTTATCGCTCACAGTTGGCGTGGAAAGTAGAAGTAACCCAGACTGACTTAGAACAGTTGCCTTACAACCAGCGAGAGTCTTTCATAGACGCTCTTAGCGAGTCGGTACAAGCAGTTCGTGCCGAGTTCGGATTGGTAGTGGCATAATGAACGAAGTGATAAATGACCACGACAAGGTAATACTTGCACAGATTTTGGAATTACTAAACGACAGAAAGGAAAAATAATGAGCGAGGAAATAACTGAAATTTTTTCTACGGAGTTGGTCGAGTCTTGGCTCGCAGATACCGTAATCAAGGAAACAAGTGAAATGCGACTTGATGTTGCTATCGTGAACCTTGCGATAGAACACGGCTTTGACATTGAGTTGGAAGTGTGGAGAGCGGACGAACCTGTATTCCTTGAGGGACACCCTGACGAGTCAATGCAACACGATTTACGCTATGTAGCAATGATTGCAGGTCAATACCTTGCGGACAAACTTCCGCAGGGCTACCAGTTCTACGGACAAGGAACTGAAGTTTATTTGGAGAAAGTCGAGGAACACGACCACGACCATTCTCACGATTTGACAGATGAGCAAGAATAAGATACAATAGAAGTATGGCAACAATGCCAAACAAAAGGGAGAAATAAAATGCTAAACACAGAACTAGCCGACACTAGGTGGGCAATGCAAAACATCAAGGGCAGGACTTTCACTATCGTTGAGATAGAAAGTGGTCGTGCTTTGTATGCGGACATCACAGACGAACACGCTTTCTACTACGCACAGATAGATAGGACAAAGACCTACGAAGCGTATGTATTGGACGAGGATAACGCAAAGACAGTCATAGCCACAGGGTTATCTCTAAACACAGAGAACCTGACAAATGCTTTCACACTTGCCATAGAACAATTCGACTTGACAAGTTCATAGAGGTATGATAGAATAGAGTTATCGCAAGGGGCGGTACAGCAAGTGGAAGGGAGTAACAATGCTAAGAGTAAATGAGTCCAGACTTCGCAAGGGTCGCATTATGGACTACGAGTCACTAGACCAGAAGTTCGTAGTGAACAAGATGGAGTATGTTGATGGCGAGTGGTGGGCGTTAGGCGACGCTAACTACGACGGAAGTTGTAGCGACTTCTACACAATGTTCAGGCACTTGTGGGAAGCACGGAGATACATCTTCGAGCAAGGAAGTTAGGAATTGAGAAAGTCCCCTGCGGGGGATTTTTTCTTGCGGGTCGAAATAAAAAATTTCAGTTATTTGCAGTTTTGGATTTTTGGCGTTATCAAACTGTTATCGAAATGAAGTTGCATTTGTCAGTAATGTGCGGTACACTTATTACATAAGCAACTACGAAAGGGGACAAAGTGGGTACACACGCTTACGCAGATGACAAGCAAACAATCTGCATAAACACTTGTTGCAGGGGCAAGTAATTTCAGCACCTGAGCAAGTGGATAAACTGCTCACTCATAAATTGTCAGACCTACCTGATACAATGTATCAACAACACAAACAAGGGAGAATGAAATGACAACACTAGACACTACCGCAGAACTTGAGAAGCGTGACGCAGAACTATCAAAGCGGATTGCCGTACTTGAGGAAATAGTTTACAACAGGAAGTCAATAAAGGAACTAAAGGAAGAACTAGAACTACTTAGGAAAGGTGAATAGAATGTTACAGGGATTTGATGAATACCTAGCAAGGGGTGCAGAGGAAGCACTAGGTCAGGATTGCACTTGCGGTGCTGATGATGAAGTGGTGCAGGAAGCGTTCGCTCACGACGACACTTGCCCGATTTGGGTCAAGGTGCGAGATGAGGTCGCTTGTGCAGGAACTTGCACTTGCGGTGCGGAGTGCGTAATCGTTGAGGAGAAGCCAAAGCCAAAGTACGAGTTTTACTCGTTGATTTACGGAAACAAGTTAGGAGAGGTGTAATGAAAGATAGACCCTATGTGTCAGTCGCCTATGGTAAGTTATGGGTTGCTTGTTGCGACTGCCTAGACGCAATGATTTCTCACGACCTGCACCCACACGACGAGTGGGTATGCGAGCCGTGCGAAGCGAAAGTGCGAGCAAGAAACTGAAATTTTTTCTCGTAAGTATGTAAATGCGACACGGGAGAAATGGATTTGGAAATGTCAGTCAAGTATGATACACTTGATTTATCAAGCCTAACAAGGGAGAAATAAGAAATGGAAATGGCAACATACAGCGAAGCGACCCAGAGCCTAATCAGTCGCCTACGCCACCCAAGTATCCAGAAAGTGCTTCAGTCAAATGTAGTGCTTCACCCACTCAAGTCGAACTGTATCTACATTGAGATTGCGGACAACGCTGACGCACAGATTACTGCTCACCACTTTGATGATGATGAAGTAATCTACACCGTCGAGTTGTATGTTGATAATCACGAGGGCGACACCAAGCAAGTGTTCTCGTGGACTACGACAGTCTGGCAAGATGTTCGGGCTAAGGTATTGGAACTCAAAGCGAGTATCTAAGAGTCGGGAAGTCCCCCGCAACACGCGGGGGCTTCTCTTTCCCAATGAACTTGACACCAATCTGAAAGTATGCAATAATAGTATTACTACACCGCAAGGGGCGGTGAGTGGAAGGGAACACAATGTTTATCGAAGTAATGCCAGCCTACGGTCGGGACTACAAGTCACAGGCGGAAGTAAAGAAGGATTGGAACGCCAACCTTGACTTCCGTGCCTACACAGGTCAATACATCAACAAGTCTGACGCAAAGCGTCTGGGATACAGCGTGATTGTTCGATACGCAAAGCAGAGCAAAGTAGTCGGAGTGAGTTAGTCACTCGCAAAGTAGCCCCCGCTTCGGCGGGGGTTATTTTGTTTTGCGGGGAGTACGAAATAAAAAATTTCAGTTTTTCCGAAGGTGCGGGTTGCGGAAAATAGTTTTGTGTTCGAGTTGTATTTGTCAGTCCCTTGTGTTATTATTTACTTAGTGGAGATTCCACAGACAAGCAAAGGGGTTATTATGAGTATCGCACTCGCCACCGCGAACCAGATTTCGTTTCTGGAGTCGCTCGCTACCACCCGCGTTATCAGCGCGGAACTTCCTGTATTCGCTACGCTCACGAAGGCTGAAGCCAGCGAACTTATCGGCAAACTCAAGAACCTGCCGTACCTGCCACGCGCACCACGCGCGGGCGCACCTGTCAGCGACTTGGTCGAGGGTATCTACTTCGCGCAGGGTGAAGTCTACAAAGCCAAGAAGTCGGGCGCGGGGCGTATCTACGCACTCAAGTTGGTCGGCTCAAGTTGGTCATACGACCCTAGCCACGTTCGCGGGCTTGCTATCGAGAACTTGATTACGCTTGAGCAAGCCAGCGAGTTTGGTATCCGCACGGGCGTGTGTGCTATCTGCGGTATCCCGCTCACGAACCTTGACTCGCTTGAGCGCGGGATTGGCCCGGTGTGTGCCAAGCGATTTGGCTAAGGGTTAGGAAGTCGCCCCCCGCAAGGGGGGCTATTTCTTTCCCAGAAATTCGGCTGCGAAAAAACTGAAATTTTTTATTGGCAATCCCCGCCGCCAAGAAAGTTTTGTTTTGGACTTGACAAGCAAGCCGAAGTGTGGGATACTTTAGGTATGCAAGAAACAACAACAACAACAACAAAGGAGAGCAAGATGGAAAAGGGTCTTCTAATCAGCGTAGATGGTCTGATTGAGTGGAAAGAAATTGAGGTTGGTAATTCTTACCAACTATTGCGTGACGCGGTTGATGGTTACATTGAGTGTGCTAATGTTCAGCACAACATTGACATCTGGCTAAACGAAGAAGGTAAGTTGATTGGTCTAGAGCCAAACAGACTTGCTACCGCCTTGTTCTGGGACAAGTGGGGAATTGGTACGGACATTATCGTTGGTGATGTGTTCCTCGCTACCAATAACGAAGAAGGCGAAACTATCGGACTTACTAAAGAGCAGATTGACTACATACAAGAGTTTGTAGGCGTTCTGGTCTAATTCCCTCCCCTAAGCAAAAGCCCCCGAAAGGGGGTTTTTGTTTTTGTGGCGTGTCGGAGTTGCATCTGTCGGTGGGGTATGCTACACTTGATGTATCAAGTCGAGGGAAAAGGAAAAGGGAAATGGACGATTACCTAGACGGAAAGTATTGGGGCAGACCAGCCAACACAAAGGTTGCTCACCCACCGAAGCCAAACGCTGTGGAGTACCGTAAGCACCCAGATGTGTCAGCAAGGTTCTGCGAGTGCGGTAAGCAACTCACACGGTACAACAAGAAGCCAAAGTGCTACTACTGCCAGACGAAGTAGAAGCGAAAAGCAACTTCCACCGAAAGGTGGATTTTGTTTTGGGAGAAAGAATAAAAAATTTCAGTTTTTGACTGCAGAAAAATTTAGTTGAAATTTCAACTATTCCTGTTATCAAACTGTTACCTAAAACGATTTGACATTGACATAAAAGTAAGGCATACTTGTATTACGAGGTTGCGAGGGGCAACCAATAACAAAGGAGAACAAGGTGAAAAACGCACTAGTTGAGAATGTAGAGGTAGGCACACCAGCCACTTACTACATTGGTTCAGACCGCTACGCTACGGAAGTCCTAGATGTCACTTACTACAAGAGCGGACAGCGTGAAGGTTTCGTCAAGGAAATCCTTTGCGGTGTTAGAACATTCCGCCCATACCTAGATAGCCGTGGTGAGGTTGTCTGGCAGCCTAACGCTAAGACTTGGTATGCGGGCGTAGTGCTAGGTTACGCGGAGGACTACCGTGACCCGCACTTCTAAGAACTAGAGGAAAGCCTCACCCGAAAGGGTGGGGTTTTTCTTTTGCCAACTCAAAATAAAAAATTTCAGTTTTTGAGCGAGTCCAAATTTTGGCGTTACCAAACTGTTATCATTTTTGGTTTGACATTGTCGGTGTTGTCTGTCATACTAGTATTATCACCAAGTTGGTGGTAACTACAAAGGGAGAACATTATGTTTATGTACACGCCATTAGGCAACAAGGCAGTTGCTAATGCTGTCGAGGCACTCAAGGGTGCTATCCGTTTCGAGTTGGTCAAGTCTAACGAGGAACTTGCTAAGGCTGTCGAGTCAGCCTTTGCGGTGGTGGAGCGCACTTACCCAGAGGTACACGATACCGAGCCACGGGAATACATTCACCAGCAGGTGATTGACTTCGCCAGAGGCAACTTTTCATCAGGTGCTGTTTGGTTCAGCACAGATAAGTACCTGAACCTGTTCTAGGAGTTGCGGTAGCCCCCTTGCGACACGCAGGGGGGTTCACCGATTTGCATTTGTCAGTCAGGTGTGGTACACTTGATTTATCAAGTTAAGGGGACTTGATAAAAGGGAAAGGGGAAAGGGAATGTACGCAGTACTTACTTTTATTGCTCAAACACTCGCTTACTTCGTTCAGGACTAAGTCCTGACAGGAAGCCCACCCTACGGGGTGGGTTTCTTTTTTTGGGAGGGAAATAAAAAATTTCAGTTTTTGACATCTCCCGCGGGCGTTACCAAAATGTTATCTAAATGAACTTGACTTTGTCGGTGGTATCGTGTATCATAGAACTATGAAACTTACTAGACAGGAATTAGAACTCTACATTCTGCTCTACAAGTTGGGGCGGATTACGGAGTCTGACGACTACGAATTTCAGAGATTGCGACACGCGGTCTAAGGATTTGACAAGTTAGACAAAGTAAGATACAATGGAAGCATAACAAAATAACCCAAGGATTTCCCAAGGTGGGAAAGGTGGCTGTAAACCACTCGCTCTGGCAGGTAGGTTCGATTCCTACTCTTGGGACTTGACAAAGAGAATCTAGTCTGATACACTAGATACATAACTAAATAGAGATTTCTCTCTAGCCAATAGGCTAGTGCGATAGGAAAGCGAAGCCTCTTACGGCGATACTGCTCTCCAAGTTTTCTAGATAAACTTGTGACCAGTCCCTCCCTAAAACGCGTAACCTAGAACCTCCCTCCACAGATGAGGCTAGAGAGGATTTAGATACTGCGCGCGGTATCTAGGAGAGGTCGGGGCTAGGAATTGCTAACCGAAACCCCGACCCACTCCACCCCCTAAAACTAGATAGCCAGTAAACGCTGGTGAAGTAGATTGCGGATAGCAAGCAGGTGCAAACCCTGCTTAGGGGACTTGACAAGATAAAACCTAGTGTGATAGACTAGGGTCATAACAAAATAGAGATTAGTGAGTGCCGAGTGATAAACGGGTAACGACTCGCTAGTGAACGGAAAGGGCAAGCCAGCCTTAGTACAAGTAAACTAGCAATGAGGGCAGACCAAGGCTCACTTTCTATTTTTGTCAGTCAGGTATGATACACTATTGCTATCGCAAAGTGCGGTAGCAAGAAAACAAAGGGAGAAATGAAATGGCAATACTAGACACAATGAACTCACTCGTAGTAGTCATTGACGGAACTACCTATGTTTACGAGTGTCACTCGTACACAAAGGCTCTTGAGATTTTGGCAGGACAGTACGCAGTCCACCCACAGATTGACTCATTCGAGTTAGTCTAAGTTTACGGAGAAGCCCCGCAGAAATGCGGGGTTTTTCTTTTTTGTAAAAAGTGAAATTTTTTCTTTGCGGGTAACCTAAAAATCTTTTTTGTGTCTGACTTGATTTTGTCAGTAGGGTATGATACACTATTGCTATCGCAAAGTGCGGTGATAGAGCAAGGGAGAATAAAATGGCATCATCAAAGACTAACGAGAAGCGACTAGACCAAGCGGAGAAGTTGCTCCTGCAGGTTCTCAAAGATGTACGATACAACATCTCTGATTACAACAAGCGCGACTATCTCGACCTGCTGAGAGCCTATGGTGCGTTGCAGAAGGTAACGCTGATAGACGATTGGAAGCCAGACAAGAAGTAGTTTAGAAAAGAAGCCCCGTAGAGATACGGGGTTTTCTTTTTGCCGTTTTCGAGTGCGGGTGTGTGGAATAAAAAATTTCAGTTTTTTCCCTGGCCTGGCTCCCGGAAAAGTTTTTTTGGATTTGTGCGATTTCGACTTGATTTTGTCGGTGGTTGGGTGTACTATTCTCTTATTGGCACAAGGGGTGCTAATAGAAAATGGAGATTATGATGAACTGGATTTCTTGCCGTGAGTGCGATTTCGTATTTGAGATTAGTAACGGTGCGGTTCGCTCACTAGGATTTGTCCTATGCCCTGATTGCGGTGGTCGCAATTAGGGTGTGTCAGGATTTGACACGTTAGATAAGTATCTGCTACAATAGATTTATCGCAAGGGGCGATAAGAAATGGAGAACAAAATGATTGACTCACCAAATGCTCAGATTGTGGAATTTGCAATTCAGAACTACAACGTAGTGCAGTACGCAAGGGTCGTAGGTGGCTACGCTAATGCTAGTGGCAACGATTACGAATACGTCATTGAGAAGCCTTGGAAGTGGCTAGACGAGATTGCTCAATGGCTACTGGAAACTAATGCGGAGTACGCCAAGGATTTGGGACTACTGGCTGACGTAACGTGTGACGAGTGCTACGGCGTAGGCGATAACGGTAACGAATTGGAACACGACAGTAGTTGCACGAAGTAAGGATTTGACAGGGTGGCAGGTAGTCTGCTACAATTAGAGTATCGCAAGGGGCGATAAGAAATGGAGAACAAAATGTGGAATACAGACGGTGGCTCAATGATGGGGTCAGGTATCTACTCGGATAGTTGCGTAGTGAGCGGATTGGCTTGCGAGGGCGTTACTAGTGACGAGCAGGGCAACGAAACAGATTGCACCTTTGAGGGCGAAGTAGATGTTTACTTTGATGATTGGGGTCGCAGGGGCGTATGGACTTGCGGAGTCTGTAAGTCAGACAATGAGTATGAGTTCCCTGCCTATGAGGACTCAGACCCTGACTACGGAGATGAGGGCTAATGGCACTCATTCACTTATGTTGCTGGCGTTGCGGAGGGGAGTTTTCCATTCCTGAGCGGGACTACACTAGCAAAAAACTATGCGGGAAATACTAGCCAAAAATTTTTTCGACCTGCCGTCACAAACTGAAATTTTTTTATGCTAGGCTAAAGATGTTCGTCGAGCGAGGTTTTCTCCCTTCTCCTCAGACTCCGAACTAAAAAAGTGGTTATCCCCTTTTCCACTTTCTGAGCGTGTCACCTTATCCCCTTTCGGTGACGCGCTTAGTTTTTGTCTATGGACTTGACAAGAATAGATTTATGCCGTACAATAGTACTAACGCAACAATGCGGACAACCAAAGGGGTAACAATGAGCAACATTGTTTTCGAGGGTAAGTGTTCTAAGTGTGGAGAGATTACTTTCCAAGACGAATACTACACACTAAGTGCTGGACTACCCGAAGCAGTAAAGGTAGCCTACGACCGCGCGTGTGCAGAGGAGTGCGGTGGCTACATTGATGTGTGGCAGGTGTCAGATGAACCACACCCCGAAGTGTGGCAGTAAGGATTGAGAGATGCCCCTGACCCTTGCGGTTAGGGGTTTTCTCTTGGATTTGACAAGGTAGGTGCTTATGGTACATACTTGTCATAAGTACCAAAGTGGTACTAAATAAAAACTAAAACTAAAGAAAAACTGAAAAAGGAGAAAGAAAACAAAATGACAATTTCACGACGGAGGGTAAACACAGATTTCACCCAAAAAGAAATTATCGAAGTACGGACAATAACGCAGAAAGTAAGACAAAGTTTGCCGAGCGAAGTCAAAGATAACTTTGAGCGCATTACGGACACGCTTGACCGTGACGAGTATGTTCGTCGCTTGCGTGGTGCGGGTTGGACTTTGCAGAGTGTTGCGGAGTGTTGCGGAGTAACACGCGAGCGTGTTCGACAATTATGCAAAGAGGAAAGCACTCATTCAGATTTTGTTGATGGGCTAATTATCCCAGAACTACCGAAGCGCATTGTGACAAAGAAAATACCAAAGCGCATTGACCCAGAAGTTGCGGAGCGGTTGAGAGAACTGAAATTTTTTGCGTCGCAGGTTCGTTCCAATAGCCCGAAGTATCGTGCTGAAGCAGAGGAATTCACGGCACTAATCAACCAACAGATGTTGGACGGCATTAGTGTTGTAACGCTTGCTAAGGTGCTTGGAGTGACCCACGCGGCGATTACATCTCGCTTGGTGCGTTACGGCTACCGCAAGATAAACAGCGAAGCAAAGATGTTCCAAAGTATCAAGAACCGAGCATAAAGAAACGCCCCCGACACGCGGGGGTTTTTCTTTGCGGTTAGACTTGACATTGTCAGACTTATGCCGTACACTTGTAGTATCACAAGGGATAAGGGAGAGGTGATGAAAATGGATAAGTACGGAGATGACGTTCTTGAGGATTACGACGTGTACCGAGATGACGTTGCTTGCGGAGTGCGAGAAGCACTCTAAGGTTCGAACATTAGCCCCCGCCAAGTGCGGGGGTTTTTGTTTGCCCGCACAAATAAAAAATTTCAGTTTCTCGGTGCAAAAGTTTTTTTTATTTTTTGACTTGACAAAGTAATAGTTATGATGTATTATTGTATTATCACAAGGGAGGTGATTTTATGTTTCGTATCTACACTCACGTTGGTGACGGGTGGTCGCTTGTTTCTTGGCTGACCGCTTTCCCGTCAGAAGCGAGTGCTAACGCTTGGCTAGAAGCCAATGCGGAAGCAGGGGAGCGTTTTAAGGTCTCTCGCGAGGGTTAGTTACCCGAACAAAATAACCGTCCCTCGGGGCGGTTTTTTTGTTGTGCGGAAAAGGAAAGAAAATAAAAAATTTCAGTTTCTTCCCGCTTCGGGGTCACTCATTAACTTTCTAGATGGACTTGACAATGTCAGTAAGATGTAGTATTATTATTACATCAGCACAAGGGGTGCTGTGGAATGAGGGAAAAATGTCAAACAACGTCTACACATTCGAAGGTCCAATTCCATTCGCTGGCACGGAAGCGGAGCGGGTAGCCAATTTCAGAACTCATAGTTTTGACTACAGCGATGAGGGTTCAGCACGTTGCCTAATCTGCGACTGCAAGACTTGGCACGAATACGCTAACTACCCTTGCGGTGCAGACGTGCCACGAGGTATTCAGACTCGTGTCCTAAGATAACTACCTAAAGTAGAACCGCCCTACGGGGCGGTTTTATTTTGCCCAAATAGACTTGACAAAGTTGCTGTAATCTCTAACTATGAAACTACAAATTATTCAGAGTGCCTACCACACAAATGCGGGCGGAGAACCTTTCGTTGTCGCTATCGTTGATGATGTAGAGAATGATGATACTAAATTGGTCATTATGTTTGAGGACGAGGGATACACGGCTGTCCTATCGCTTGACCAGATTATTGACGAGGAGGACATCTCTGTCTTGACAAATGGTTGGAATGTTCTAAAGTATGAGGACAGATTGCGTGATGAGTTGTGGGAAAACTCAGACGAAGAATACGAAATCGAACTCTGAGAAAAAACTGAAATTTTTTCTATGACAACCATCGCCGCCATTCAGGGAAAAGGTTTTTCCGTTATTGGTTTTGACTCTCGTATTTCTGGAGATGGTGGTCGTCTTTATGTTTTGCCGAAGGACGCACCGAAGGTTGTGAAAAACGGAAGTTATCTTTTAGGCGCAGCGGGTGACTTACGGGCAATAAATCTTTTTACTACTATCTCACTACCTGAACCTGCTGACAAGATGAACTTGGTGGAGTTGGATAGGTTTGTAACCAACCAGATTGTTCCCGCAATAAAGACTTGGTTTGAGGAGAATAGTTACGGTAAAGATGGAGAGCAACAGTCTGAACTACTTGTTTGTGTACGCGGAGTAGTGTATGAACTATCAGAGAACTATGATTGCACCCGTGACGCTAATGGTATCTACGGTATTGGAAGTGGGTCTTCTTACGCCGTTGGCGCATTGCACGCTATGGTTGAGAAAAACATTACCGTAGATGAAGCAAAGGATTGTATGAGAGAAGCGTTGCGGATTGCTATGAAGTTAGACTCGGGTACGGGATTGCCAACTTATGTGGTTGTGCAGTATGATGACGAATAACTGAAATTTTTTCTTTGAAGGGAAAACGAAATGACTGAAGATGAATGGAACGAACGCGCGGATTGGGTGCAAGTTGGTATTGCTAAGGGTTGGATTAGCGAGCAGTATTGTGCGGTTCACGACGGTGGTTGGCAGTACCTAACCCCTGACGAGCAAGCCTACGCTGACGAGGGTGGCGACCCGTGTGAACCCGTGTTCAGGATTCTAGACAAATAAGAAAAACCCCTACCTTTCGGTAGGGGTCTTTCTTTTGGTTTAGAAAGGTGCGCTGGTGTGACACACCACGCAACGCCAATGGTTCACCACACCCCAAATGTGATTAGTGTCCCTATCACACTCGTGACAAAAACTGAATCGGATTCCTTGACCCACGGTATCAACCCCTTTGGTTTGGATAACGCCCCTTGCGTTATGGTTACAGTATGACAGAGTTTGGTGCTGGTGTCAAGCCGAAATGGTAACAATTTGATAACACACCGATTTGACAAATTAGCCTCTATGCTCTAGAATGTAGGTAGAACATAAAGTATCACCTAGTAGGGTGCGGTCGATTTGACAATACCTATTTGATTTGATACCCTTATGAAGTAAGACTACACAAACAGAAAACGGAGAACAAAATGACGACAGAGACAACTAAACAAACAGTTGGTGGTATTGAAGCACCTGACTATTCTTATTTCATTGAGGAGTCACCTCTATGGAGTGAAGTGCTACCTGGCTTATGGCAGGGTGGTACGGACGACGACGACACATTAGGGGACTACATAGCGTTTAGCGGACAGAAGCCACAGATTACACCTGCTGACTTTGACGCGGTGGTTACTATGTACCAATTCGCTAACCCTGCGGATTGGCTAGTAAAAGAGTATCGCTACTGTATCTATGACTCGGACATTGAACACTTTGACCAAGAAGCATTATTCGAAACGGTCAAGTTTGCTCACACCCAATGGGTCAAGGGCAAGCGTGTCCTTATTCGTTGCCAAGCGGGTCTGAACCGTTCAGGTCTAGTTACGGCTCTCGTGCTTATTCGTACGGGCTACACGGCGATAGAAGCGATTACCCTTATCCGTGAAACACGGAGTGAGCACGCTCTATTCAACAATGAGTTCGTTGAGTTCCTGCTGGAAACTGACCCCGCTCTATGGCAGGGAGATGAGTTCGCTGGCTAGGAGCGACACGCCGAAAGGCGTTGGACTTGACAAGATAGGTCTAATAGGGTATTCTTTACTTATCGCAACAACGCGGTAACAAAAAGGAGAATGAAATGCTTACACGACGCGGAAAGATTGTACGAAACATAGTTATCGGACTGCTACTCGTTGGTGCGTACGCCCTTGTGGACAATGCTACGACACCTGCGGAGTGCAAAGTAAGCGTGGACAAGATGTCACAAGGTTGCAAAGACTTGCTCTACCCCAACTAGGGGTAGGGCAAGTGTTGCTTTTTTGCGGTACACTAATAAAACTGAAATTTTTTTTGTAGACGCAAAAATTTACTGAAGGAAGAAGAAAACAAAATGAAAAAGAAAACTGTAATTCTGGTTATTGGTGCTATTGCATTACTTGCCTTGTTGTCTGGTTGCGGTGGTGGTGGAAGTACCGATACTGCTACGCCGACCGTGACGGTAACAGAAACTGCTGACCCTATTGCTGACGACAACTACGATAGTGGTGCTACGGATACATCAAGTGGTTTCACATCTGATGAACAGGCTTTCCTAGATGATGTTCATAGTATGAATAATTCCATTATTGAAGATAACTCAGACTCTGCGATTGTCGAAACAGGTCACACGGTATGCGACACACTTGACGGTGGTGTTACCGTTACTGAGATTACGGAGAGTCTGCTCTCTAGTGGTGACTACACAACTAACAATGAGCGTGGCTTCCTAGCCACAATGATTGCTGGTGCGGTAGTAAACCTATGCCCTGAATACTACTCTCAAATTACTGACTAGGCTTCGTTGTGATTGACTTGTCTAAGGTTGTATGGACTGCCGTAGGTGCGGTGGTGACAGGAACTATGTCGCTACTCAATGCGGTGTTAGGCGGTGACTCAACGGTTAGCGTATGCCTAGCGTTGAACTCTATTGCTTTCTCGTTGCTTTCGCTTCGGGCTAACTAGGCTTCGAGATACTGCCGTAAAATAGTAGTACGGTACTACTCAACAAAGGATTGAAATGGAACTAGAACCAGAACTGACGGAAACTACGGTTGAAGAACCAGTAGTTGAAGAAGTAGTGGAACTGACGGTTGAAGAAGAAGTTGCTAAGCCAACTCGCACAAAGAAGTCTGAACCAGTCGTTGAACCTGTAACTGAAGAAGTAATTGAAACAGTTGAGGTCACGGAAGAAGTATCAGAACAGTGGGCTGTTGAGCCAGTAACTGCACAAGTCTTTGAGAGTACACCGTCGTCTACGGGCTTCTTTAAGTTTAACTAGACTACATAAAAAATTTCAGCATCTAGTGCTTGCAGTAAAATTGCAGGTGCTAGGTGCTGAAGTATTTTCAGCGCGGTGTTTTGACTCGGAAGGACAACACCTATGGCAGTAAGTAAATTGCGTCAGTTATTGCTTCGTATCGTTGCAGTATTCGCCGCTTCAGGGTTATCCGTTATCGGTGCTGGTGCTATCGCTGGTGTTGAGTTGTGGAAAGCCGTAATGATTGCGGGTATCGGTGGGGTTGCCACGGTCGTAGAAGGCTTGTCAAGGGCTTTCTTGCAAGATGGCAAACTTGATACTGATGAGATTGACGAGGTCTTCGCTGTAATCGAGAAGAAGACTGCTCGCGGTGCTAAGAAGTAACTAATCGCAAACATAAGAAAGCCCCCTAGTTCTACGGCTAGGGGGTCTTTCTATGGGCTTAGAACGATACCCAACCGTTACGGTCTATGGTGAATACATAACCGTCCACCTCAACCGTTACGGTCTTTACATCTTTATCGTCGATAGTGCCTAGTGTTACTAAGCCTAAGTAACGAGCGGCTTCAAAGATTCTGCGTAGTTTCTCGGACATTACTACCCCTTACGGTTTGCGGTTGCCCCTTGCAACCTTGTAGTACTATCTAACCAGGTTTTTGTATGAATGTCAAGTCGAAACGATAACAATTAGATAACACGGATAGTTGAATTTTCAACTAAATTTTTCTAGCGGGGGAAAAACTGAAATTTTTTATTTTGTATTCCCGGAAATTCTGGACAAAATAAGAAAGCCCCACACCCTACGGTGTGAGGCTCTCTCTCTCTCTCTCTCTCGCGGTTAGGCGGAATACTCTGCCTTGATTGAGTCTAGCCAAGACTGTCCATTAGCCCAAAACTCTAGGCACTCTGGCTCTCCACAAGTAGGTGCTTCGAATGAGATTACGGTATTGCACTTGATGTTAGCGCATAGGATAGTGATTGCGGTAGCGGTTGAGTTCGACATTTTGTCCCCTTCGGTTTTGGTTGCTCTCTGCAACCTTGTAATACTAGTATCTCACACTATCTAGTGAATGTCAAGCCGACACGCCGAAAGACAGAAAGAAAGCCCCTAACCCTTTCGGGCTAGAGGCTCTCTCTAGGGGTCTTATCGGGACAGGTTATCTAGTAGTCCCTCAAGCACGATAGGTGCGTCAGGTGCGGTGAGTGAGTTCTCATTCCACCGCTTCGCTTGAGCGAGTGCGTCAATGTAATGCACACGACGAGCGACAGTTGCAAATTCGTAAGTTTCGGTATTGTAGATTACATACCAGTCGATAGCCTTGCCAAAGGCTTCAGGTGCGATAGCGTACTCGCCCTTATCGTTAGTTAGTAGTACGCGGTAGGTAGGTTGAGTGTTATTCACTTTATTCTCGCTTTCTGTGTTAGCCCCTTGCTAACCTCATACATAGATTATTGCACACTTTCTAGATTAGTGCAAGTTGAATTGGTAACAATTAGATAACGCCGATAGTTGAAATTTCAACTAAATTTTGTACGGGTAGAAATAAAAAATTTCAGTTTTTGGGTGCGCGGGTAGCGCGGTGGTTGCCTTGCTAACGCAAGCAAGCCCCTGCCTAGTGGCAAGGGCTTGCGGTGGTGCGTGTGGTGGTTAGTTGCGGTAATCCTTTATCGCCTTGCGTAGTTCCTCAAGGGCTTGCTGAAGGCTACCCTGCCCTAGTAGTTCCTCTGAGTAGTCTGTACCGTGGTCGTAGCCGTAGGCGTTTAGTTCTAGTGAGTAATAGGAACGCTTGCTCTTATGTGGTTGCTCAACCGTGAATGATAGTTCTAGGTTATGCGATAGCCACGCTGAAATTTCCGTGTGACTTTCATACTCTGCCACGATAATCTCACGGAATTCTGGCGTTGCCGTTACTGCGGTGAGTAGTGTCTGAATTTTCATTACTTGCCCCTTGTCCTCAAGCCCCTTGCTTGATACCTCAAGCATACTGCATACCTCTGACAATTTCAACTTGAATTGGTAACGGAATGGTAACAATAAATAACCCCCTATTGCTAGGGGGTTATTTGGTTGCGGTAGTTAGCCTATCGCTTGGTCTATCCTTTCGTAGTAGCAAGCGTTGCAGAGAAATTCAACGGGTGCATAACCGTAGTTATGAATTCTTTTTGTCGCTAGTGGGTAAGATTTTGTAATCTCACAAAAGTTTTCTTGATAGGTTTCGCAATCTTGGCAGGTAGTGCCTTGCGGTATTTCAATCTTAGCCATCTTTGCCTTTCGTGGTTGCCCCTTGCAACCTCATAGTGAGATAGTACCGTACTTTAGATACGGTTGCAACTTGAACAGATAACAGAATGGTAACAATAAAGTAGTTGAAATTTCAACTAAATTTTTTACGGTAAAAATAAAAAATTTCAGTTTTTGGTATTTTTATTTTTGCTCACGCGCTTGCGGATACACACACATTCACACACACACACACACACATTCACATTCACAAATAAGCAACACACACACACACGCACACGCACACGCACACGCACACGCACTTGCGGTAGGCGTTGCAAATAAGTAACCCCCCTGCCATACGGCTAGGGGGGTGACTTACTGCCTTGCGGTTATGAAAGCGGTGCGCTCAAGTGTGTCTTGTTGTCAGATAGCCACGCTAGGCTATCTCTGACCTCTGACCCACCAATGCGGAGTAGTGTCTGCGACAGTTGGCGAATGTCTGCGTTTATGTCCACTAGTGCGGTGCGGTCACTATCTGACTTAACATCTACCCACTCTGTCTGTACGGATAGCAACAGAATCTGTAATGCGGTTAGTGTTTCGCCAATGTGCTGAACGGTATCTTTGTACATAGTGTGTACCCCTTTGCGGTTATGCGGTTAGCCCCTTGCTAACTGCATAGAATCATTGTCCCTGATTACCTGACTAATGTCAAATTAGTGCCGTAACCCCTTGCGGTTATTGGGTTATGCGGTGCTTGCGGTATTGCCTAGCCATAGTCCTATGCGGTGACACACTCACACACACTCTCTCTCATACACACTCACTTGCTTGCTCACACACACGCTCACACACACACACACACACACACTTGCTCACATTCACACTCACACACACATACTTGCTTGCTCACTCACTCACACACACACTTGCTCACTCACACACACACTTGCTCACTCACTCACTCACTCACTCACTTGCTTGCTCATACACACACTCACACTTGCTCACATAGACACATAGGCACACACATTCACACACATTCACATTCATTCACATTCACACACACACATTCACACACACACACACACACACACACACACACATTCACATTCACAAATAAGCAACACACACACATTCACATTCATTCATTCACATTCATTCACATTCACACATAAGCAACACACACACATTCACATTCACATTCACATTCATTCATTCATTCATTCATTCACATTCATTCATTCATTCATTCACACATAAGCAACACACACACATTCACACATAAGCAACAAATACAAATAAGCAACAAATACAAATAAGCAACACACACTCACATTCATAATTTTGGAAACGATTACAAAAGACACCCAAAGTAGGGGTAGCCGACTCAGCGACCAAATCCAAAAAAAGTAACTGTTCATTCTTTTTACTAAATCGTTCAGAAATAGCCCGGCTCCGAAGGAGTAGACTTAAGGCATGTCTTCCAGCAAATATGAATACCTCTGGTACTGCGACTGGTGCGGAAAACGATTCGTCGTTCCTTCTCTTGCACGCTCCTGCGAAGATAAACACTTAAGAGAAAACACTGTACAATAGGAACATGCTTCCAGAAGATGAAGTCCGCTTCCTCAACTCCTGCGGACCCCTTATTCCAGACCGCCTCCACCAACTCCACACTGCGGGTTGGTCCCTCTCGACTCTCGGAGCGTCACTCACCCCACCTCGCCCCAAGTCCACCGTCTACAACTGGATTAAATCCGTTGAGACCTCCCACACCTTCCCAGAACCTATCCCCACGCCCCCGGTAAAATTCACAATTCGCCCCCTCTCCCCCAAAGTTCCGCCATCTCTGATTCCCGAACTTCAACGTCTTTCTATTCTTGCTCAAAGATGCCGTTCAAAGACTCCACCAGCCAGTCCCTACAAAAAGGCAAACGACAAACTCACCCAATTAGTCACAGACCTCTATCTCAAAGGCGTTCCTGTTGATACGATTGCTAAGGCAACTGGAGTATCTGCCAGAGCAATGTTCCGCCGAGTAGAAAGAGGCTTACGCAAATGAAGTACTGCCTTATTTGGAAGAATCCCTCGCTTCTAAACCATCCTCAAGCGCGACTTCTGCAGACAATCACCACCGATACCACCCCCGCCATCCCCCGCGCCTTCCCGATTGAGCAAATTCAAGCCCTACACAGCCCAGCCAGCCTACTTTTTGCTACAAACGAAGCAGAACTTACCGAAAAACTACCAATTTCCAGCCAAAATACCCCAATTATCATTACAACTAAACTAGCCACCGAAATCTTAGGATGGGAAAACTTCCAATGCGAGTCTTAGACACCTTTCCAGCGAACGTACACATCACTCCAAACGATACTTATCCCTCTTTAGACATCAATGCCATCTCTCACCACCATGCCACATCTATTAAAGGCTCACACTTTGCAGATATTGCTCGTGTGATTGCAACTGAGACAACTATTTTTATTGGAGTTGAATCTCCTACTGGTCCTGTGCTATTTTTCCGCGAAGATTACACGCAACGTACCGTTGACGAGCAAAAAATATCGCGTTTTATTACAGTTACGAACAAAATTATCGCAGTTAGAAAAGATAAATCTTGCGGCTGCGGTTCCCGACTGAAGAATTGGTCTCCAGTTGGCAATATGTTAGGAGCAAATTAGATTTACTATGACAATCCTTGATTTTATTATCTTTTCTTTAGCAACTTACCGTGCTACAAGGCTTATTACCCGCGATGAAATATTTCAAAGCCTAAGAAATCGCATCTGGAACCGCTTTCCACCAGAGACAACTAAGACTGGATACCTATTAACTTGCGAGTGGTGTTCTAGCGTGTGGCTCGGATTGGCTTTTGTAACTTGGTATACAATTAATGCAAGTTCGTTCCGCTTTTTTGCAGTAGCCCTCGCGCTTTCTGCAACGGCGGGGCTGTTGACCGCGTATGAGAACAGGGACTGACCCCTCATGCTCCGCAACCTAATGACAGGACACCAGTAAATGGGTATTTTTAGTCGTGATGACTCTTCTGCAGTCAATTCTGCACAGTCACTTCCATATATCGCGCATCGTCCTCTCACAGCAGCAGCCCAGCAAATTAAAGTTGGCGACAAAGGCGAATTTGAGCAGTTTAAAAATCGTCGCTCATCAAGTTCTTCCTCTTGGCAAGAAGAAGCATGGGAATACTACGACGCAATCGGCGAACTTAAGTACGCTTTCAATCTTGTTGCCTCTGTTGTTTCTCGAATCCGAATCTTTGCCGCTGTTGTAGAGAATCCTGCAGAGACTCCTGTAGCAACTCGCACTTCAACCATTATTGACGAGCGTCTCGCATCTGCTGCAGAGCGCGCTCTTAACCGTCTTGACTCCGCTTATGGTGGTCAGGCAGGACTTCTACGCGATGCTGCTCTTAACCTCTCTGTTGCTGGCGAATGCTATCTCGTACAGATGCCTTCACGCCCTGCTGTAGGCACACCTGAGTCATGGGATATTAAGTCGGTAGACGAAGTACTAGCCGACGCTAAGGGCGGCTACAACGTCATTGGTCGTCGCGAACAAGCATACGGAAACAACTCAGGGAACAAGTCAACTCAGCAACTTGGTGCTGGAGCGTTTGTTGGTCGTATCTGGCGTTCACATCCACGCTTCTCTGACGAAGCAGATTCATCATTACGCGGTCTTCTTGATATGTGCGCCGAACTTTTGCTTCTCAACCGTACGTTCCGTGCAACAGCACGCTCACGCCTTAACGCTGGTGCTCTTTACTTGCCAGACGGTCTATCCGTTGCCGCAAATCCTGCACCTGACTATCCATATGCAGACGATACAGACTTAGACCCTGACTACCTTATCGAAGAACAGCAAGATGACTTCGAAGAACAACTTATTGACGCGATGACGACCCCAATCAAGGACGAGGATTCCGCATCAGCAGTTGTTCCACTCATCATTCGTGGACCTGCAGAACTTGGCGACAAGATTAAGCAGTTCAAGTTTGAGCGTTCCTTCGACCCTGCCCTTGCTCAACGTGCTGACCGCGTACTGGAACGCATTCTGCAGGGCGTAGACGTGCCTAAGGACGTTGTAACTGGTCTTGCTAACGTCAAGTACTCAAACGCCCTGCAGATTGATGAAACGCTTTACAAGACGCATATCGAGCCTCTTATGCTTCTCATTGCAGACGCTCTTACCGTTGTCTACCTACGTCCTTACCTACTTGCAAACGGCTTCCCAGAGTCCGACGTAGAGCGCATTGTTGTTTGGTATGACCCATCAGGCATTTCAACTCGTAATGACCGCGCTGCTGATGCTGATGCAGGTTTTGACAAGATGGCAATCTCTCTATCTGCTTGGCGAC
>Ga0114970_10000204_pt1 | contig 41363 bp, 62 predicted proteins | sample M_140205_XF_Meta_FD_87030 | JGI IMG/M metagenome (GOLD analysis project Ga0114970, IMG submission 87030) | Freshwater microbial communities from Lake Montjoie, Canada to study carbon cycling - M_140205_XF_MetaG | ecosystem: Environmental > Aquatic > Freshwater > Lake | place: Lake Montjoie... | reverse complement strand
CATAATCTGGCCGGAATACCAAGAGGGCCTTGCGAGGATTTATATTCCTCTCGGCAAAGTATAGGAACCAATTAGCCCTCTTTTTGTGTACTGATTTCATCTATTACCTTTTCAATTTTTGAGCGTAATTCTTCCACCTCTTCACAATATTCAATCAGCCCCTGTAGTAATACTTCAATCTTCTCCCTATTCTTGAGAGGTTTTTTCCGGCCCACAAGATCATTCATATATCGCGTTGAAAGGTTTTTCTTCTTGCATATATAGTACATGTTTATTACATCTGCATGAGACCTACAGGACGAAATAAGATAGTCTAAAACGTGCTTAGGTATCTCTTGTTGACCGTTCTTATTTTCTTCCACGCCCCCCTTAGCATTATCATCTCTTACTATCATCATCGGCCCGATTTTTTTCGGTTTGATCGTCTGAAGGCCATGCTTTTTCTGAGATTGTGCAAAAAAATACTCACCCTGATTCTTGTGTACGTCAGGTCTAATTTCCTATTGGTTTCTTGCTTCATCGTGCTGGTGTGTTTTTTAATTAGTGAAATAGTGTTTAACATATTGTTTTACAAAGATAGTGAAAATAAAAAAAGGGAATAAGCAATTAAGCCTACTCCCTCTTTCGTTAACCAATAAACACCACGAACTAATTGTATTGTAAATGTTTCTCTAAGAAGATAATCTCGCTATCATCAAACAAGTTCCAGTCCTCTGCTGAATCATCATCTGCCTCCATGTCATCCGTGTAAGATGCGGTGTGAATTACCAAGTTCTCCTCATCCATGTTAATTACTCCCTGAAAGTATACCTTGATATCTTTCTTTCCGCAGTCCACTACATGAACTGAGTCGAAGGCTAGTAATCTTCCTGAAGGGTACACGTCTAGTTGTACTTGGTCTGCTATGTCCTTTATAAAGTATTTCATGATTTGCCCTCCATTTCGTTTATCTCGTTTGTTAATTGTATAAGCATTTGCTTTCTCTTCTCAATAGCCTCCTCTCTAATTCGAACCATGTCATCCAGATAGGTTACGAACCAATCAACGAGGGACTCTTCAACATCGGTGATGAGGGTATCTAGAACCTCTTCGATGTTTGTAGCATATTGGAACTCCACGGTGACGCCTCGGTAGTGTGAGAATCTAATGTTAAACTCAACCTGACCTGATGTGAAGTACACTGTAGTGAACTCCCTCTCCTTATCGGCATTCATTTGATGCACCTTCACGTTGAAGGTGTGCGTCACTATTTCTCCAAGAAGGTTGTAACCCATGTGTGCGTCCGCAACATTACGTGCAATGACAATTAGTTTTTCGATTTGTGTTTTCATGTTTGTGTTATTAATTGAATAAGTTTTTAATGGCTGAGGCAAGGGGTATACTCAAGAGCAACCCGATGCCGATTAATGTTATGGTCATTGACTCCAAGGAGATTCCGATATACAAGATGATGATCAGGACAGCGGCAATTCCATACGCGATTCTCTCGTTACGCATTTACACCTCCAGTCAAGAACTCAATCTCGTTATTCTCTGCAAGGAATTTCTTTCCGTCAGAAGTTGTTACTGAGTGTAAGTACATTTCAGGATTTGAACGTGTCCCTACATTCTCGCTTAAGTAGTCCTCAATTTCGTGAACTACTCCGTTAATTTTAGCTTTCATCATGGCATTGTGTTTTTAAATTGTTCTTGTTGTTGTTTCCATTGTTCGTACTCAGCAATGGACTGAGAGAAAGATGATAGTACAAGATTTGCTCTCTTGTACTCTCTCTTCCTGTTTTGGTGAACCTCTAGCGTGTATGTCTCACCTGTTTTATTGAAGAAGAATGTTGTCTCGTTCATAGGTGTGTACTCGTTAGCTCCAGTTCAACCCTGTAATCATTTCCTCTCCCTCCTGCTTCGTAGGTAACAAGATTGCCCTGATAGGTAACCTCAACCTCGTAACCTAACTCGTCTGTCATTTCGAAGAATCTGGACAGAGCCTTGTCCCGTGTGTGAAACACAATGTCCTGAGTGCCTCCGATATGTTCCCGCATCGGGCGTTTCTTAATGGTTAGTACGTTCATGTCTTTAGATTTTAGTTGATTCGATTAGCGTGTAGTACTCATCGTAAAGGTCATTGAAGATATCTTGTGCCTCCTCGGTGTATCTTTCCCCCTCTTCCGACTCTTCCCAAATTTGTATTCGGTCATAGTGTACTCGCTCAATGTGTGCTGATGCAAGTTCAGATGCAAGTTCAACAGCGTTGATTGTTATTTCGTGTGTGTTCATAGCAATAATATTTTTTAGTTTAATTTTGAAAATCGATATGAATATAAAGAGTAGCATCCATTGTCATCTTCATTAGAATCGTAATCCATAACATTGATTAACCCATTTAGTTTTTCGTCATACGAATGGAAAATAAATTCCTTTCCTTTCCAATCGTGTTCATATAGTTCTAAATTACTTCCGTCCACAATTATCAGAGAGTCTCCCTGATTAAATGTAATTTCAGACATTGGTCTACTAGTATATTCGACAATCTCTTTGTTTTTAAATCGTGTGTTCATAATAATGATAATTTAGGGGTTGATTTTCCTTTAGTTCTGAAGTAATGTACTGCGTGGTCTAGACTGCTGAAGTACTGCTGGTCTGAGTGGTTGTAAAGTTTATTGCTGTCACTCAGGTATAACTCTTTGCTCTCCTCGTCCCACACCGACTCGATAATTGTATCATGTTCGATGGTGTAGTAAGTATCTCCCTCGGTAAAAGGGTAACTCCAATCAGAGTTGTGTAGTTGAGCTAGAAAGACAATGGTCTTTATCGTTTCTAGTGTATCTGAATCTTCGAATACCTCACTCTCCATCAGGTCATTTCGCACCTGAGTGGCAAGTGTATTGATTACTTTGAAGATGTCTTCCTGTGTTACTTGTTGTGTGTTCATGTGTTTATTTTTTATAGGTTATTTATTAATTTCAATTAGTGTTCCGTCCGCTTGTTCCTCGTAGTAGTAGTCGCTGTCTTCAACGTCCCACTCGGTGTAGTAATACTCTTCAAGTTCGTAAGCCTCGTTCAGAATAAACTCGTCTGATAGCTCTTTGTACTCGTCAACATTTCTATCTCTTAGGTATCTAATCAGGTCAGCCTCGTTCTCGAAGTAAGCCTCTCCATCTCCTACGCAATAGCCTACATTCATTCCCTTTCCGGTAGCTGTGTCAACTCTCGCCCATTCCACCGGAGATTTCTTCCACTCGATGGCGTAGAACATGAGTCCGGCAACATCCCATAACTCGTCATCTGAATTAATCAGAGCCTCGCTCTCATCTTCGTATACCTTGTAGACCTCTGCGCCTAACTTGATTAGAGAAATTGCTCTCTCCTTGCTTACAATCTTCCAATTGAATCCGTCCTTTGTTGTGTATTCCATGTGTTTATTATTTTTTAAGATTATCTAACTTGATTACAACCCCCGACCATAGCATTTCGAACTCAGGTCTCTCTTTACTTCTCACGACCTCCAGTCCCATTGCCTTGGCATATTTTGAAACATGTTTCGAAGTTGTTGCAGAGTACTTTCCGTTCTCAATTAATTTGTCTCCCTCAATTGTTGCTACATGAGTGGTGAATGAGATGAACTTGTTTCCATCTACAAACATATTGTGTCCTACTTTTTTCATTTGTTTTTTTTTTATTTATTATTTATTAATTAAGTTTCTCAATTGTTAGTACGTCCATCATCTGGCGGTACATCATCTTTGTGTAGTTCATAACGTGAACCTCATTGCTGAAGTTCACCTCACTCACTACCACTCTTCCGTATACCTGAATACGTAGTTCTACTTTAGCCTTGCAAGGAAAGGTCACCTCCCCTTTTAGCATAGGCAATTTCATGTTGTGATAGCTCGGTTTCATTTTACATCGATTGAATTAAGTACATTTTTGAATCCTTTGTACACAGCCTGTGTGTAAGCCTTACTATCATGGCCTAAAACACTCGCCATCATTAAGCTAGTCACCGAGGCGTAACGGAAAGCAATTTCATCGTACACGTGTTCGAATGTTTCCCCGTTGCGAAGAGCCATGTACAATTCCTCTTTTGAATTTACCACGGGATTAGTGAATGAACCCTCTCGATTTGCCTTAATGTGTGCATCGGCAATCTGTTTCTGTAATTTAGTAATACGTTCCATGTGTTATTAGATTTGGTTAAGACACAAGACCGAAGTCCTGTGTTTCGGGTATTGAACCCTCATCAGTTAACCTGTTACAATATAGACTCTAGTCGAGCATCGAACTCTATGAAGTACGTAGGGTTGAACATGTACTGCTCCCCTTTGAAGTCGGGGTTGTACACTAGCTTTCCCTCCTCGTTGAACTTCATTCCAATACACCCCTGTGTGAACTTAAGGCACATGGCTCCTGTTAAAATTCTGGCACTCTCCTCGTCCATTTGGGTTATAATCTTAGCTACCAAGGTCGGTTCTGTCGAAGTAATGTACTCCCCGAGGTCTTCTCGTGTAGCGACTATTTCACCCTCGAATGCGGCAACCAAGGCCCGTGTAATTAGTTCGAAAGAGTAAGGGTTATTGTTTAACCCGATGTTCAATTGAAATACGTTCATGTTTTCCATGTGTTTAAAATATTTATTAGTTAAGACACGGGCGAACCCGTGTTTCGTCTCATTAAGACTCATCAGTTAACTTTTACCTCCCATCCGAAGTTCCTGTACTTATTCACCCAAAGGTGTAGCTCTTCGATAGGAATGTACTCGCTTGTCGGAGACATATCTCCCACAGCCTTCTTCCAAAAGATATCCTGTCCCTTTCGTACATCGAAGGTGAAGACCATAACCTCTTGTGGCTCTTGGTACACCTCGTCCATGTAGTCCTTAAGGGTTTCAAACATCCTTACTGCTGTCTCTTCATCAGAGGTGTAATAGTTGATGAAGTTCTCAATTCCGTCATGCATTTCATTTTTGCTCATGGCATTAATTATTAATTGGTTTAGACGGGGCGAACCCCGTTTCGAGTACTCAACTCTCTTCAGTAAACCTTACACTACCTTTTTTTCTATTTCATTGAAATAGTCCATGTAAAGTATGTGGAATAGTTCGTTAGCCTCCTCGGTGTAATACTTACCGTCCTCCTCCCAAATTTGCATCTTCTCTTTATACTCTCTCTCAAGGTGTAAGGAAGCTAATTCAGAGGCAAGGTCTTGTGCGTTGATTGTTCTAGTAAACATAGTTGTGTGTATTTATTGGTTAGCGAAACGTAGGGACTCGAACCCTACAACCTCTCTCACGAGCAGGTCTCTCCAAGCGTTTCAGTGTGTTACCGATATGTCAAAGAACTTTGGTCTTTTAAGTCCGACCTGTGTGACTAGTACTCTCTCCGTGTAACGTCCCTTGCTCAGTTAGTTACCTTTGACGGCTGTAGTATAGGTGAGTACTAACTCTATCTAACTAGACTCTCTCTCCTCAACTACCTCTATTCGAAGAACACTCATGTGTATATCTGATATCTCATCAGTACGGGCAGTAATCAGTAAGTAAGCTTTCGTTGTTTCCATTCCGTTGAATGATGGAGCAAACCTACAACCATTGTAAACGTCATTCCAAATATATTTTAAACTATTTTCAAAACATGCTCTGTAACCCGCATTTTATGCACCCACTATTTTCATTTTCGTCCTACAGACCAATAGATTCAACACCTCATTCAAAAGAAACCAATGAATACAGGCAATACAGAAGCGATAGAGAAACATATAAAATGGCAAAAAATACGCACGAAAAGAGAAACGTAGCAATGGTAAGGGTTACAGGTAATACATAAAGAAAAAATGTAGGATTGGCGAATGGTTCAGGAGGTCAAAAAAGACTGGCGATTGCGGTTTTGTTGTGCCTGTTTATGATGTTTCGTGCTGACATGCTGACGTTTTTGGTTTGTGTTTGTGTGTATTCATTCATGGCAATATGTGTATTGAAATGTGCCGATGATGTGAGGTGAAATGTTGGTGCAATGTTGTGTGAATTTATGGCAATGTTTCGAGGGTTATTTTATGCCGAGGTTGAATGTTGATTCGTGGCATGAATGAGACGTTATGTTATGGCTTTCATTCAGGCCTTATGTGAGACGTTAGTACATGAGGTGATACATGCATATAGGAGAGGTGAATACATTACGTTCATGGTCACGTATCGCGGTCATGCTTTGCCGAGGTGGTGACACGCTGAACAGCACGGATGACGAGGCGTGTAGCAATCAGATGTAGAGAGAGAGACGTGCTTGACCTTGGCTTATTCTCAGTGCTGACGGGCGATGCAGAAGCTTCGAGGCTTTCCTCTTGGGGTGCTTGACCGAAGACGGGGGGTGGGTTCGCAACGAGCGGATTCCCTGAGCGGGAGGGGGTGGCCATGTGGTAGGGAAACCCCCTTCCCTAAACATCCCGTGTACATCCCCTTTTGAATCTGGTTCTCCCTTGATTCCCTTTTTGTGGTATTTATTTACCTCTGAGTAAAACTTTTCCCGTGTTTTGTTAACTGTGACGTAAAAAAAGGTGTATATTTGCGGAACACATTATAAAATAAAATATAGAATTATGTACATTGGATGGTTTAGTTGTGGTGTTACTTCGGCTGTGGCTTGTCGTATGGCTGTGCTGGAGAGGGAGGTTGGTCATTCGTGTATTAGTGGGCGTTTCTTGGATGAGATGACTGAGGGTGAGGGTAGACATGATCCGCCTATTGTTCCAGACTGTGGAACTTTCTGTGAGATAGAGTTTGCTGATATTATCGATCCCAATGTTCAGCCTATTATGGATGGTGTTAAGAGTATGGTCCAATTAAAGTTATTCTGATATGTTGACGGATGATTTGAGACGTTTACGTAAGTTGCATGGTATGAGCTTATGTTCGCTGGCTGGTGTTGTGGGGAAGAGTGGTGCCTGGTTGAGTCGTGTTGAGCGAGGATCCATTGACGTGTCCTTTGGGGATATGTGTTCCATGCTGTCCCACTTGGGTTACCGGATTAATGTGGTTCTGGGGTAGGGGGGTGGTTTCGTAAAATTGAGTTCTTAGGGAATGTGGATCTGTAGGCGTGGGACATGGCTGAAAAAAAATTTTTAGGGGTATTTGGGTAGTGGTACTAACCATTTGGGCATAAAAAAAGCCCTGTTTCCAAGGCTCCTTTTTTTTTAGTTTAATATTTTGTATTATGATCTTCTCTTTTGTGAAGATCTTCTTGATTCAACAGTCTGACGAATATCTTCCATTGGAGCTATATCTCTCATTGAAGGCTCACTAGAACCTAATTTTGTCGGCTTATAGTTTTTAAAAGCATCCATTTTCTGCTTTTGAAGATCAGCTGCACGTCCTCTCTTCTCGATCACCTTGTTAAGCTTGTTAGCTCCTTTGAACATCTTTCTGTCTGTTCCTTCGTAGGTCTTTCCACCATCACGGTCAACCATGGTACGGTATGTCTTAGTTTTAACACCGTTCTCTTTGGTTTTCTTTACATCGCTTCCTTGGCGGAGGTTTCTAACTACGCTACGCTCTGTGGTCTTTTTGCCACCGTCCTTAGTTACTGAGCGAGTGAGAGTTGCCGATCCCTTTTTGTTACCTACTGTAACTTGGATGTTTTTTGTTTTACCGGTACCAGTATCGCTAGCTCCTTTGTACCGTGTGATTTTAATTTTAGGCATGATTTCTTTTTTTTATTAATAATACACAAATATACAAAGCTTGGTTGATTACGCAAAAAAATAATTGAGTTGGTTACATCTACTAACCATCTTGATGGAGTCAACCAAATGGTGCGGAAAACTTGACATTAGGTTTTTGGTAAAATTCATGCAGGTAATTCGGAGGACTTCCGAGTTTGGCGTGTTTTTGTTACGGAGTTTGGCATTCTGCGCCTGCTTTTCCCAAATACGGATGCAGTGCGTTCGTAATTTATTGAATGCTCCTGGTATTCTCAAGGGGTGGGAATCGATCCCTTTGTATCACTCTGGTCAGGTTCATCCTGATTTTTCCACTATGATTGATAAAGGTGTATGCTTTATTGATTATTTTCCACTATACGGCCTATTCTGGGGATTATTTTCCACGATCAAACATTTGCCAGTGCATGAGGTTTACTGTCTATTGTTGGTTGTCCGTTTATATCGGACAGGTGTGGTTTATAACATCTAACTCATAAGATGTCATTAGAAAGATAAAATTAGGCGGCTTTGTTTCTTATAAGGGAGAGGTTTGTTCTTTTAACAAAACCACATTAAAGTATGGTTTAATATGCAGAATGCCTATGGGGTAAGGTATTGCATATTAAAATGTATTACGTTGCAATTTTTTCTGATTGCCTTCTAATTATTTTTGTTTTGAGATCTACACCTTTAAGTGATAATATGCATTTTTGGATAACCGATAAAGTTGGATTACCTCCATTTTCTAGTATCGATACAGTACACCTTGTTACACCCATCAGTTCAGAAAGTTCTTTTTGACTCAATCCCCTACATGCTCTTTCTTTTTTTAGTATAGATGGTAGGTTATGTATAATTCTTAAAAGCTCCTCAAAGTCTTTACCATCTTGATCTGACCTTGTTTCAATTAATTTATCAGGAAGCAGTTGTATATTTAAAAGATTAGGGTTAATGTCATGGTAGTATGCTATCCAGTACTTTTCTCTAATTGCTAAATTATCAAGGTCCTCAACTTCCTCTATGATATCTATTTTTGGATACAACCAATTCTCTTCTAGTTTTTTAACCCATTCATTAACGTAAGGAGAATGTGAGTTGGTTAAATGCTTTATAGGCCTTTGTTCGCCTACTGTGCTTTTACCTATGTACTGGTAGACATCGTTTCTTGGATCTCGCAGTCCGTAGATTATGTTCTTCATTATCAAATGTATTAAATATAATACAAAGGTATGAAATATCATACAGGAAAACAAATATAATCACAATATAATGTGATATGCTCGTAACAATTATACCTATGTTTTTGTCACAAAAAGTAAACTTATATTATTTCAGGCATTCGAAATTTTGTCAAACCAAAGTGTGACAATTCATCACGGCTTGACGATCTCCTTTAGTTGTGTTAGGATGTCTGTTTGTGTCTTTCCCCAGAATAAATCGCAGGTTCCGTCTGCCTTGATTGGAGGGGTTACAAAATAGGCTTGACCATATTCATCAGCCGGTGCTGTAAACCTATAGCACTTTTCTTTGTGGGGACAATCTGTCCCCCTACACTTGCATATATCATTCATCTTGACCTCCATAAGTTTCGTTGTAGTATTGTTCAGCATCTTTAGCACTTCCCCAATCTGAGCAGCCATATTTTACAGCACTTATAGTCTGTTCCTTCTCCATTTTTTGTGCTTCATAAAACAAGTTATGATGCAACATGAGAAAGTCAGTGTTAGTTATTTCACCGTTGTTCTTTTTTACAATTAATTCGTGTGAGGCATTTGCATACCATTCAACCGCAGTTTGTTTCTTTTCCATAGTTATTTAGTTTTTAGGTTTTTTAACAATTCAGAAAATAAATCTGCAACATCTTGTCTACCTTGAAAAGTAGCGTCTATTAAATCTGCTAATTCATCCTTACTATACATTTGTTTGGCTTGCCATTCAGCACCTATTCTAGCACCGTCTGCCCATATCTCTTGGGTTCTACCTTCATCGTAGCCTTCTCTTTCTAAAAATTCTTCAAATGTTTCTTGAGTTGTAGTTGATTCAACTGGTACTTCAAATACTTCTACTCTGTCATGGTCTGATTTATCCCATAGCATTGAGTCATCACAGTTCAGAATGTCAACAATGTACTTAGCTTCTTGCTCTGTTGTTTCTTTGGTGTTGTAGATGAACACCGTTCTTTTTGTTTTCATAAATTATTTTTTAATTTAGTTATTGTGTGTTTTGCAAATATATTAACATTTTTGGAATTATTGCAATACGTACTTATACGTATTAATCTGCCCATAACCAAAAACCAATCATTCTATTGTCAAGTTACTGTCCTGTAGTTCCTGGCGGATGTACTCTCGTAACCTGTAGCATACGTCCATTTCTTCTTCTGTTGCCTCTCCTGATCCTTGGAGGGCGGCTCCGTGTTTATGCACGCTGCGGAGTTTCTGGTCGAGGTCCCAGATGAACGCTTTGTATTTCCATCCGTCTAAGGCTAAACGAATATCATCTGCATCTTCTATCCGGTCAAATTCTATTGTTACTCTGCTCATAGCTTCTCTATTTCGTTAATTACCTTAAACCAGTATATGATTCTAATAGCGGAGCTGTCATCATACTTATGCTCCTTGATCTCCTCTAGCATTTCTTTTGCGGCTATTGTTGCGCAATGCTTTGCATCGTCTTTTGCCTCCTCATCGTAAAGCAGTCCTGCTCGTAGATAGATCCAATACTTGTCGACTAGTTCCTTTGCCTTTTCCTTGGGTGTCATAATTACTCAAATGTATTCGTGTAGTATTCCTCAAATTGTTTCTCGAAGATTTCTCTCAGGCGAGGAACTTTAGTCACATGAGCAAGATACAAATCCTTCATCTCCTGCTTATGTATTTCCCTTACCTCCTTGAGTAATGCATTCCACTCCCACTTATCTCTTGGACAATCCCATAGTATTTCGTAGAGGACATCTACCGAGGTTTGCTTCTTCTCACTCATGGCTTTTTAGTTTTTCTAGTTCCTCTTTTAATCGCTCTAGGAAGGACTCCTCTCCATCATCTCCAGAAATTAACCAGTCTACTCTTTTAGCGTAGACGTAGGCAAGTCTTAAATATTTGGCGGCATTCTTAAATTCCTCCACGACCTCATCGGGATACTTGTAACGATAAAGCTCATCAGGGAACTCCTTGTACCACTCCTCTGTTTTCCAGGGGTAATCTTTTAATTCCTCTTCGGTCTTTTTAGCACCGTTCGTTTCGATAAGACTCTCAATCTCATCAGCGATATCCGCAATTAAGCGTTGGTTGTAATCAAAGGCTCCTCCTGACATTGTATTTAGTTTTAAAATTTACACCCGACTTTAGCTTGGTGTTATGTGTTAGCAGCCTTTGCGAGGTCTAGCACAGCTACTTGCAATAATGTCGCGACCATCTGCAAGGGACTCTGCGTTTCAGGCAGGTACAGTTTTATTTTTCTTTCTTATTCATTTGAGAGAGTACCCACGTCAAGACCTCTAGCTTCAAATCATCGGAGATTTCCTCACTAAAGGTCTTGCGGAGCATTCGCTCATACACTAGCTGCTTCACTATCTTCATCTGTATCTTTTTCTTCTAATGAGGCACGGAATAATCTTGCGTAGTTTTGAAAATCAGGGTTGTTCCTCATTTCTGTGAGAGGCTCATGTGATATGCCTTCGAATCCAGCCATTAACTTTACTGCGGATCCTACGATCTCCTCATTACTGGCATCCAGATTAAGGGCCAATAGCTCTATTAGCAATTTTTCAAATGCCTCAGCAAAGGCTTCTACCCCACTACTTGTTAAATTTAACTGACTCATTTTGTATTATTTTCACAAATGTACGAATAACAGAAAACAAATAACAAATTAAGTTATTAACAATTTTAAATATTATTAGGAAGTTTGTACTCCTCTCCAGAATTGAGACTTGACTTATAGTCTTTGATTATATCGCATAGGAGTGGCTTCTTTCCGATCTGAGAGCAGCCTAATTGGTGAGCGTTATAGTACCCACATTCAGGGCATTTACTTTTTTGCTTTTTCATGCGTGCAAGATAATATTTTTTTTTATACCTTTGTTTACAACTAATAAAAATTACGTCATGCCAATATTCCCTAAAGACAAAAAAACAACTGAGAGTTCAAGGAGTCCTCTTAAGTATAATAAAAAAACAGGAGTCCTTACAAAAGGAAAAACTACTTGGGAGTTATCTAATGAATATCCTTACTCGCCAGAAAAGACAACTAAAAAAGCTGTATCTATAACTATGCCTTGGAAGAAAGGTACAGGTAAGGATCGTTTCTACAGCATAAAGGAAGTTAGCTCACTTGCAGGAGAAGAGAAGAAGGTCCTTAAGTCGAGAGAGGTTAAGGTGGATAACAAAGGTAATAAGACTAAGACTAAGGTTGATGGTGATGTTACTACGACTAAGACTAAGAGAGCAGGAGGAAAATCTCGCTTCTCTATTACTGACGCTAGTACAGGTAGAAAATACTCTGCTAAGAATGCAATAGCTGCTAATAGAAAGGCTAACAAATTAAAGAGATCATAAGACATGGCAAAGGTACAGAGTACATCTAATTTCAAGAAGAAGCCAAAGGTTAAAAGACCTGGTGTCATTGCAAAAACAAAATGCTCTTGCTCTAAGACTTCTAAGAATTATGTTAAATCTTATAAAGGTCAAGGACGATGAAAAAGGAAAACCAACAAGAAAGGCACTTTCTCTAAAAAAATGGAATTGCTAAAAGAAAAAGTAATATCTTTGTTTAAACATTTTATACTATGAACGCATTCGATTTAAATAGAAAGGAATATATCCGAGTTAATAATAATGGCGGAGATCCACTTACTGATTTTAGTAAGGTTACTTTTTTAACTTCTTTTGTTATAACTGCTGACGCAGCTAAATTTTTACCAAGCGTATATGATCAAAGTACGATTACTAATTCTAATGCTAATTTAATTGCAAATACTATACAATATTGCTCAGATTATTATCAAGATATCGATGGGTACGCTTGTTACATTGCTGAGATGGGAGTAATTAATAACGCGGCTAGCGTTAACATTCCATACGCAAAAGTAAACGTATACGCTATGGACGGAAGAGATCTTTAAATAGAATCTCTGTTCATAAAAATAGACTTAATTGAATCATAAGATAGTTTGAATAGGCGTGGGTTTCCCATGCCTATTTCTATTACAGTATATTCTGGAACTAACTCATCCACCTGTCTTATAGACATTACATCCCGGATATCAAACATAGTGGCAACTAATTGTTCTGTTGGGGTGAGATCAAAGAAATCAACTCCTCCAGTATTAGTCAATACCTCCATAGCCTCTATATAATAGCCTCTAATCAACATTAGGGCGTAGTATGTGCCGAATTAATCTACGCAAGTTCTTAGCGTCTCTATAGGAGAGAGGAATTAGTTGTCTACCCTTGTCATCGCTTATAGAAAAGTCTACTCCTGCGCCATTGGCCCATTCTGTTACTTCTAGTAACTTTCCTTCCTCCTGATCGTGGAAGAATGTCTTCTTAATTTTTTTTGTGTGCATTTTCTTTAAATCTTAATAGTTGATCTTGTTCTAGTACATACGAATCTCCTGTTCCGAGGTTGCGGACATTCTCATCTTTTTTTATATCTTCCGAGCGAGAGTATCCAGCAAAACGAATTGTGTAGTCATCTTCTACAATAGCTAGAACATACATATCCATCGGCTGAGGATTTAACTTAACAATCATACGGCCCTTAGGCAAGCGTGTGCTTTTGATGTCTATTGTTAAGTTCTTATACACGCAGTCTGGCTGACCTGCTGTATCGTCTCCAAAAGAGAGATTAAAGTGAATGTTGTGCCATTTGCAAAAAGCGTATTCAGAGAGACAACCGTCAAAGTCAATTTCAAAACCAGACTTATTCGAGGCAAACTTTTGGTCTAATACATTTTTTCTTCTGCTTACAAATGATCTTGTAGAAGCAATAGTTCTCAAAAAGTGAACTTCAGATTCATTTAATATAATCGTCATGCGGACAGTCCGTTTTGATTATTGTTGCCATTATCTAAAAAAGAAGCAATAGCAATTAGGCACGCAATAGCTAAGGCTAAAATAAACCAGTTATTCATAGTTACAAAGGTATAAATAATTTTATAAAGTTAATGAAAAGATATTAACAGCAGGATGTTATGATCCACAGTATAGGCACCCATCCTCATCATCATCATTTTGATTTAAGGAAGTGCGAAGAGCCTCCATTTCTACCTGAGCATCACTCCAGTCAGGATGCATGTTCTTAATTAAGTGTTTTAAAAAAAGCAAGTTATTTTCCATATTTTTTATCTTCTTCGTATTCGTAATCCATTACAGTTATTACCACAGGAATGTAATTATCTTTTTCTTCATTGTATGTCATCCATAGCTCTTCGTAGGTAGACGGCAAGGTCAAGGGTTTCTTCATAGGCTTCTTTTATCCAGTCTTTCAAAATTAGATCTTTTCGATCAACTGTGGTCCCATATTCTTTCAAACCTTTTTCTTCCCTTTTACGAAGATCTGCAATTACACTTTCAAGAGTATTTGAACTTTTTTCATCCTTGTAATTGTACTTTACTTTGCTTATAGTGGTCTTACTCTGCTCCATGTGTCTCGTAGTGTTTAACAATAATATCCTCAACGAATTGTTTTTTTAACTCGTTCCAGCTTCCCCAATTTGTTTCGCTTGAAGATGGGTGAGCTTCTACCTCATATGAGGTTCCTGCAAAGTTAACAATCTTAGTAAGGGTGTATTCATACTTCATGTCTAAGATAACCTCACCATTAAAATGGTAAATAGTTTGATGCGGCTTTTCAATCGTGATCTCCATTGTGCTTTTAGTGTTGAATGTTTAATTTAAAAACTAATTCTTTGTATACCTGCCTCGGCTGTGGATATCCAAGTTCCTCCATCTTCTCAACAAAATATTGTACAATCATTCTATCCTTCCACGATGTTTCCATACAATCCTCAAACATATTAACTCCGTGCAAAACAGTCGCGTGGTTTTTGCTGTCAAACTCGCTCGCAACACCTTCTAATGTAACAGGTAATGTTTTGTACATCATCCAGTACACCAAACGTCTATAGAGAATGTTTGCTGCTTTTCTATCTTTTTCTCCTGTGGCGTTATAAACTTTTAGAGCCATGTCTTTCATGAGGTTAATGTAGTTTCTCATATTAGTACCAATGGCTACATTGTGAATCACGTGGCTAAATTTATCAGCCTCTTCTTTTAGGTGAGGTACATATAAAATTAAATCGCTAATGAATCTTTCCTTACGATCATTTGGCACATACTCTAAAATATCACCGAAGTGAATTTCCTTTTGTTTTTTTTCTGTTGTCATTTTTATTTATTTATTTTGTTAAACATTTCTTTTACCTGATCTATTGAGTAATTTTGAATAAAATCCCAGTAGACGAATTTGTATAGATTACGTAGATATTTTTCCTGGTACTTTTTTGAACCATTTGGCTTTCCGAGACCAAGCTCCTTACAAGTTCTATTACTTGAGTTCTTCTTGATGTTTTCATTTACTTCTTTCGGTATTAAATTATTCTTTCGCAAATATCTAACATTTTTCTCACAGAATGCAAATAAAACTTCAATTATTTCTACATATTTTTTATCCATACAGATGTAAACGGCCTCTATGTTTTCATAAAAGTCTTGATTTGAGCCAGTTAACTCCCCATCTTTATAAGATGTGATTGCCACTTGCCTAAGGCCGTATTGAAATGCTGGATCAGAATGGTATATCCTCGTTTCCATAAACTTCATCATTTTTTTGTTCGTAATCATTCATTGGGCTAAATCTCTCCTCGCTTCCTATCTCAGTAAAACGCTTGCACTTTACATCGTATACGAATCTAACTTCTCCAACTCTTCCTACAAAAGACCACCTAATTTTCTGAATGTGGACCTGTGTCTCTCCAGTTGCGTAATCTCTATAGACCACAAAACCATTGTCACATTTGTTGAAGAAATGCGCTGAACCAGCGATGTCGTAGAGAGTAGGGACAACATAAGCTCCATTCTCTTTTCTAATTTTAGTCGGGTGTGCGACAAGGAAAACGTGTACTCCATAACGATCTTTAAATCTTTTTACTTTTGTTAATGCCTCTGATATATATTGTGTTTCGCTCATGCCTTTTGGGACTTGATGCTCTACGTAGTTCCACGGATCTATTACGAGACAGTTAATTCCATTCCTCTTTACTAGTTCGGCAGCCTTATCTAGGATACCGTCTATGGTTACATCCATCTCATCAATCTTCATGAAGAAGAACATGTCTTCCACAAACTCACGGGCAACATCAACCTCCTTCTCGGTCATCTTGTTTATCGGATTGTATGAGAAGAAAGACTTACCTATAAAAAGTTCAGCTAACTCTGTAAATAAAATCTCTGTAGGTTGCTTTTCTGGGGAAAACATTGCTATCTTCCAAGAGTGCTTTGCAGCAAGTCTCACAATGATATTACTCAAGAATGTAGACTTACCTGCGTTGGGCGTACCTGTAATTATTGTAAACTCCGAACCCCTAAAAGAAATATGATCATCAAGAATTGGATATCCGGCCTTAAGTCCTGTTGGAAAACCATTAAGATATATATCATTTATCTTATCCCTTACATCATTTACCTTTTCTATACCCTCTATCGGTATTTGATAAGCCTCTGCTATTACCTTCTGTAACATCTCTGATCCGTAGGTGATAAGTATATCATTGGCATCCTTACAACCATCGATAGAATTTACGTACCATATTCTCTCCCGACCAAGCCTCCTTGTCAGCTCATCGCGTAGAGAAAGTCCTGCCGAATCACTATCTGTAAAAATGATGATTTTATCCATGCCGGCAAAGTCATCAATACAGTTATCCAAGTATTTAAGATTCTGATTACCCTTAGAGGCTCCGTTTGGGACGCTTACGACAGGGTAGATTCCACTTTCATGCATCGAGAGGCAGTCCATTTCACCTTCAACGATTACACACCATTTATAGCCCTCTAATGAAGCCAAATTGTACATGATCAATTCTGCTCCAGAAACCATACGGAAATTCTTCTCCGCATCACGGTACTTTACATTGACCAAAAGATCATTCTTAAAGTAGTTAAAGCAAATTGCATTTCGCTTCTTCTGCACTTGAGGGAAGAACTGTTCCTCCTCTGTAACTTTAAATTGGAGGAGAGTGTTATTTGATATACCTCTGGATTCAAACCAAGAGACAACTTTATCACTCACCTTCTGCAATCGAGAGACAGGTCTCACGTATTCAACTTTCTTCTCGTGAATATTTACACTCTTACCCTCTGATGCCGGGCAGGCTGGGTAGTGACACTTGTACACACCCATCTCCACATTGACAGATAGACTCTTATCCTTCTTGTTTGATCTCCCATCTACACAGAACGGGCAATTAACCTTCTGTTGTCCTGAGATGTCCTTGCACTTAATTCCGAGTGCTGTTATTTTTTGGTAGTTGCTCATATTTGTTTGAAGTATCCTGGTTCAGCTCTGTCTATTTCCTGTTGTGTTTTATAATGTACGCTTCCGAAAAAATCTCTCACCTTAATCTTTTCTTCTTGAATTTTGGCACTGTCCTTAAACCAGACATGCATTTTCAACCTCCAATTTTTTACAGGAGAGTCGTTTTTATCTCTCCAATCATTAGATGAGTAATATTCAAATGCCTTTATTGCCACATTTTCTTGGTATCCCTTTTCCTTAAAATACAATTTCACTTCTTCTAAACTAGGTGGCACCGAACTTGATTTCGATTTTTTTGCCATAGTATTAGTATTAGTAGTATTTGTATTACTGTATATGTTTAGTGTATCTGGTATTGCTTTGACCTCAGGGGCCGCTCGATTGCCCCTTGGGGCAGATGGGTTTTCCGTCACGTCATATGGTTTAATGAACTTCTTTTCATCAATAAATGCATACCATAAAGTCTTATCAATAGCAAGTTTATTGTAGTTCCCTTTCATTAATACACCATCGGCAACTAAATGATCAATGGCAGTTCTTACTTGTTTCTCTGAGAGATACTCAAAGTTCTTGGCAAGTTCTTTTAATGAGATATAAGTCCAAGTCCTCCCGTCCTTAAAATTATACTTCTGATCAATGTTGTGTTCAATCCAAAACTTAAAGTTCTTGATTAAGACTGCTTCTGCTAAACCATACTCCTTGGCATGATTAACTTCAAATGAATGTAAACTCATAACAAACCTCCTATTTTTTTTAATAACATTAAATCGTTATTTGTTAAATCAAACCATTCACCTCTAACCCATTTATCTTTGAAAATTTCATGTAACATCTTCTCTTGATTTGTTGTTCCTGGGAAAAAAAATAATAGTTCTATTGATGATTTTTGACTAAGTAAAGTAGCTTCTCTTTTTGTAGGGCTATCACTTCTTCCAATTTTATAATGACCAGTATGATGGTCTATCATTACATATAAATTAGTAGTTCTACTTTTTTTCTTTTTGTTCATTAAGTTGTAAGTAGCAATATCTAATTCTCTATCAGCTTCTTTTTTCATTTCTTGTTCGTGCTGTTCTATAGATTTTTTATACTTCAAATAAAATTCTTTTGTTCTTATTAATGTTTCAATGATTTCATCAACTTCTTTATCTGTAAAACATAACCTTCCATTTGGAACATATACTTGACTCTCTTCGTTAAAAATGAGTAATTCGTGTTTACCTATGGCTCTAAAAACCTTAAGTGTATTCATAATATTTTTGAGATAAAAATGCCCCGAAGAACAGGGAGGTAGAGGACTCACCTATTCAACAGGGCTAATGATTTTATGTTTTTGTCGGCCTCTACTCCAACGAAACAAATGTAATACTTTTTACGCTGCTCTCCAAATACGAACACCGCCATCCATAGTTCTTGCGGTTAACTCGTAGTTTCTTTTCTTCTTTTGGTAGAACAATTTAGCTAAGTACTTTGAGGTCTCTCCTTCAACGAAGAAAGAATCTCCCACCTCTAGTTCTGGCAAGATATATTCAGTCTTGCGTCCTCGTCCACTACTATCTGGGATCGGAATGTTTTTGTCAATGTGTAACATGTTATTTTCTATTATGTGTGTTTTTACTTTTGCAAATGTAGTGATACTCTTACAAATATTCCAAATTAAATTTAATAACAAACAAACACCGAATTGTTGAAAACTATGAAAACTCAAATATATTATTCAAAATAAATGCAAGTATATTTGCAAAACAAAATTACATAAAATGAATATTAAAGGAAAAATCAAATCGGTAGGTCAGACCGAACAAAAGAGTGACAAGTTTGCTGTTAGAACATTTGTTATTGAGATTGAGGGTAAGTACCCTGAACTTATTGAGTTTCAGCTTATAAACAATAACACGTTTATCATTGATCCTTTTAAACCGGGTGATGAAGTTGACGTTCAGTTTAATCTCAAAGGAAGAGAGCATAACGGAAGGGTTTACAACTCGTTACAGGCATGGAAGATTGAAGGTGAATCTAAATCAAGCAATAATGAAACAGCCCCAACAGAAAACGCCCCTCATACCACAAGCCAAAATAAAGACGAAAACGACCTCCCGTTCTAAGTCAAAAAGAAAGTCCCCCTTGTTTAGGGGGATTTTTGTATTTTTGGATAAAATAAAATCTATGTTTTTCAAATCCAAAAAGAAAGAACAAGAAGAATCTGTACCATTACCGGTTCTTTGCAGCACGTATTGTGTAGTTTGGAATAGCGAAGAAGAGATTGAGGCAAACCCCAGCCAAGGCCTGTATACGGATTACGTACCTATTATTTTTGACGTAACTAAAGTAACTGCTATTCAGGCAGATGTTGAGTTTAGAAATGACGGTTCCGCATCAATAGGATCAAGAACATTGATATATTTAATAGGTTCTAGCGAGCCTCTGATAGTTGACTCTCCATACAAAACTTTTGTAGAATATTTTACTTTATTAAAATCAAACGAAGCTCATAACAACACTAAGTGAGGTGTAGTTTGAAAATATTTAAATAAGCTATATGACAATACAACAACTAGTACAGATACTCCACGCCAGGCCAGGTTACTTAAAGTCAGGTCCAAGTTATATAGCGAGAAAATTTAAGGTTAGTTTGAAGGACGCTACATCAGCTTTAAATACTGTTAGATCCGAAAGAAAAAAAGTTGATGGAAAGGTTGTGAAGGTTGAGCTATCCAACGATTCCGATAATGTTATAACTGAGTTCGAACAGTATTTAGATAAAAACGGTATTGATCACTCAATGGTTAATTCTGTTAAATACTGGCAAAACATGAAGGGAGAACAGCGGTTCTCTGTAGTAACGAAAAGTGAGAGGAGAGCTGAAGAAATTCAAAAAGATATTGAAGAGTTTGCAGCTAGTTACAGTCCTAAAGCTAGAGTAATAACTAAAGGTCGAGGGCCTGACTACAAAGTGAAGTCAACTCTTGAAATTTCTTTGCCTGACATTCACTATGGAAAGTTAACAGATATCACCCTAGAAGAAATGGAGAAACAATTCCTTGACACAATTGAAGATTTAGTCAACAAAGGAAGGGGTATAAATATAGAGAAGATTCTTCTTCCAATTGGAAACGATGGGATGAATACAGACGGCATGAGAATGGCTACAACAAAAGGTACCCCTCAGCATGATGTTCTTGGATGGAAAGAATCATTTAAAGGTTACTGGACTTTAATAATTAGAGCAGTAGACTTCTTGAAAGACGTGGCTCCTGTTGATATCATTGTTGTATCAGGAAACCATGACTATGAGAGAATGTTTTATGCTGGAGATGTCCTAGCAGGGTGGTATCGCAACGATCCGAATGTCACTGTAGATAACTCTACAATGCCTAGGAAATATTATAGGTACGGTAAAAACATGATAATGTTTACTCATGGAGATAACGAAAAGCCTTCTGACATGCCACTAATAATGGCAACTGAGCAACCGGAGATGTTTGCGACAACTGAATTTAGAGAAGCTCATTGTGGACATTACCATAAAGAACAGGTGAATGAATACCGGGGTGTTAAGGTGAGATTCCTTCCTTCAATTTGTGCATTAGACGAATGGCATAGGAAGATGGGATATCAAGCATTAAGAACAGCTCAGGCTTTTATCTGGAATCACGATGAAGGTCTTGAAGGATATTTACAGAGCAATGTTAGATAAAAAAAAATAAAGCAATGAAATTATACATTTTGTCATTTGGCACTGCCTATGAGACAGGGAATACGAGAGAGGCAATATTGTTGTCTCCTAAGTTTACACACGTAAAAGATCACTAACAAAAAATGGGAACCGTTGTTCCCACTTTCTGCACACAAATAAAAAACACACATTATAGGACCAGAACAGCCCTATACAAAAGTATTTCAATTTCACACACGAAAAAAACATTATATGAAGTATTTGAATTATTTACCTGTTATTTTAAATGATGGAAATCATTTAGTTACGGGTTTTAACATAGGTGACACTAGAATACATATGTCACTTCACCAAAACGGTCAAGATGCAGAGTATTGGACAAACATTGATTGTACAGTACACTCCGATTATTTGACTTGGAAAAAGGGGGATAGTGTATTTATCAAGTACAATGAGATTCGAGAAATGTGTGGTGTATACGGATCGTCAAATAGAATCATGTTTGATGGGAATGCTCAAGTTCATCTTGCCAATCCAGAAATGGTTTATCTTACAATACGTGATGGAGAAATGATTATTCCTAACGGATTCTGTTTAGTTCTCCCAGCTTTACAAGATAAAAAGAAAAGTGAGTTTGTTATTACGATTGATAAGGATGAAGAAGACACTTTTGAAAAAGATGTGTGGAGGATAATTAAAGTAGGCGGTCCTAGTCCATTAAAAGAGAGTGCCTTTGGTACCGATGCTATTCCTCAAGAGGGGTGGCATGTTAAGGTAAGAAAAGATCGTGGTGTTCCACTTGAGGCTCATTTAAATAAAAAGCTTGATGAGAGATATTTCTTAATTAGACACAATGATGTAATGGGCTATGAAATTCGATAGTACTGAATTTGAGAAATTAAAATATCCGATCCATAAGATACCTATGGATCAGCCGGTCCTATTTGAATTTTCAGATCTTTCTAAATTCTCCATAGTATTCTCGGCAAATGATTTACCCAAAGCATTGGATCCAGATCTTGTTTTGAGATATTTAATATTTATGTATGACCTTGGATCTCCTGGACAGGGGATACCAGATTTGAAGAGAAGGAAGACATGGGCTATGCAGTGCTTAAATATTGAGCCTCCTTATCCAAAGCACATTACAGATATGTTATCTTGGAAAATTAAGGGAGTGAATAGAAGGGCAATACACTTCTTGTTACTTATGGGTGGTGAGCAGTACATGGTGTGGAAGTCTGCCGAAGAGGCTCTCTTGCGTTACACTGAGCTAGAGATTAAACTAGAGGCAGAGGATGAAGTTGCTCAAGCAAAGATCGTTCAAGCAGAGAAGACTCGAAGGGAGATTATTAATATGACCATGAGTCAAATCACCTCCTCCAAGAATCAATTTTTACAGGGAGAAAAAAGCAAGGACCTTGATGATGAGTTAACTGAGTTTACCTTACTCGACTCACTAGGCATCAGACCTGAAGAGTATATTCGTGAATTTCAAGACAAGGGGGATGTGTTCCCTGACATAGATGCGTGATAGTAAGTACCCATATCAAGTAGCTGACAAGTCTGTATTTTTAAATACGGACGATGAGGATTTATTTAAAATTGAAGTCCCGGTATCAACACCTGAAGAGTATTACAATTTACCATACGAAGAGGCGATAAAAAAAATAGATGGTTACGGAGTATCTCCTGAAAAACAAAAGTTTCAGTATCAAGAGATGCCGGCTAAATTAAAGGATATAGAGGCTGTAATTAGAAAGAAAAAACAAATCAAGCCTAAGGAGGTTATTCGTCTTGAAGATATAGACGAAGAGTTATTTAGCAATGCCGCATACTACTCAAAAGAAATCATCTGGATTAAGAAACAAGTAAGAAGACATTACAAAGGATATTTCTTTTTTAACAATGGTAAACCTACGTACATACCCGGTTGTATGTACACGTACTTAAACTTCTGGCCAATTGGCAATCCTAAGAATAGAGACGGATTGCCTGAGTATAGAGATAGAGATAGAAGATGGTTTGCAGGTGTAATGTACTCGTACACAACACGTGATGGAGTATTTAAGTTTAAGGTAGTTTATACAGATGGCAGCGAGTCATTTGTTAGATACTTTAACAATAAGAAAAGCGTTGATGAATTTAAAGATATTAATACTCAGTGTTACGTTGAGGAAGGAAACTTTATTGTTGATACTGGGGAAAGGACGATGTACGGAGTTATTTACCCTAAGCATCGAAGAGAGGGAGCCACATCACGTGCAGGATTTTTAAATTGGTACATAACGGCAACCATGGGGATACAGCGTTTTGGTGGAATACAGAGCATGTCTGACTACCACTCCACGCAAGTTTTTGTGGATCATATTGCAAAGCGTCTCCGCAGGATGCCGTTCTTTTTTAAGTTAATGACTGAGGGATCCTCTGTCCCAAAAGAGGCAATACAATTCACTGCCCCAGCTAATAGAACGGCAGGAGGTGTTGGAACAACCTCTCTCCCTCCACACGAGGGTTGGATTAATCACCGCCCTTCAGGGGAGAGAGCATACGATATGGAGAAGCTCCACTTCATCCACCATGATGAGGTAGGTAAGGTTGATCCTAAGAATGGTATTAACGTGAATATTATTGACAGGTGGAGGGTTGTTATGAAGTGTCTTGCTCAAGGTCCTTACATCCACGGCCTTGGTCTTCTAACATCTACCTTAGGTGAAATGGAGAAGGGTGGTGGAGACCAGATGAAGCGACTTATCCTTGCCTCTAAGTTTGAATCTAGAAATGACAATGGTCAGACAGCCTCAGGTTTATTCACAATATTTTTCCCGGCATACGATGGACTCGATGGTTTTATTGATGAATTTGGCAACTCCATTGTTGATGATCCAAAGAGACCTGTTAAAAATAGTGATGGCCGTATGGTGTCCATTGGGGCTAAGACATATTTGAAAAACAAAAGAAAATCATTTGAAGATAGTGATGATCAGACAGGCTTGATTGAAGAGATGCAAAACTTCCCATTCACACTGAAGGAGTGTTTTATGTCGGCATCAAGAGATTCGTCCTTCCCTGTATTGAAAATTAGAAGAAGAATTAGCGAGCTTACATTCCAACCTCATCTCACAAGAAAATATAATTTTGAATGGGAATCAGGCCGTGGATCCCGTGTTATATTGAAAGAAACAGAAGAAGGTAAATTTATTATATCTCATCTCCCTCCGCATGGCCTTCGTAATTTAAAGGAGTGGGATACAGATACCGAGTCGTGGAGACCGTCATGGAATGTAATGAATAGATACGTATTAGGGGCCGATCCAGCGAAATACGAGACTCATGAAGTTAGTGGTAAGAAGAAGTCGTACCACGCAGGAGCTATGTTTTATAAGAGAGACATGTCTACCGATGGTGATAATGGTACTGAAATAAAATTGCGTAGTCAATGGAATAGTGATAAATTTGTACTTACTTACAAACAAAGAGATGTAGGTAGAGAGGAGTATGCTGACGATATGGCAAAGGCTTGCGTGTTTTATGGAGCCATGTTATATCCTGAGATGAACATTACTCACCTCTACGAACACTTCTTAGAATGGAAGCTAAGTGGTTACCTATTGTATGATATGAATGAGCAGGGGGAGAAGAAGCCATTGCCGGGTAGAATTACCACGGATGGATCTAACAACTCAGCAAAACAGGATATCTTTGATACATGGGAACAGTACTTAAAGGACGGTTGTGAGTATGAGAATCATATTGAAATTTTAGAGGAAACGGCAAATATTGACGGAAGGTCAGAGATGACAAAGTACGATATTTTTACGGCTGGAGGCTATGCACTTTTGGGAAGTAAGTCATTATACCCTAAATTTGTAGAAATGAATGAACAAGCTTCTAAAATTGATAGTGATTTATTTGGTACTTTTGATTACTTTTGATTATTAAAATATGAACGAATATACTGTACTTTGGCCTAGGGATGATATCGATCCTAAAAAAAAGAATAACAACTGGTTATCTCAAGTTGGCCGTGCCATTTTTTATCGTTATGAAAATAACAAAACGTACTATAGTCGACATGACCTTGCTCGTTTATTTGAAATAAAAAATTATTCCGAAGGAAGACAAAGTCCTCAGAAATATATTGATATGTGGGCTAGCCGTGGTGATGAGAAAACCAAGGGTGCGAATACGGGTTTGAATATGGCCAATGCTCGTGGTAAGCGTAAAGGATATGCAAATATTGACTTTACTCCATTCTCTATGGCTCCTGAGATCAAGAGAATTATCATGTCTGTATTAGGCACAGAGAATCAGAGAATACAAGTAGACTCTATTAATCCAGACGCTCGCAATCAAAGAGCATTGAAGAAGTACCAATTATATATTAAGAGTAAGTTAGATCCTATCTTAAGAAAAATAGGTAAACCTCAAGTATCTGAGAATGAGTTTGTTCCTGAAAATATTACTGAATTAGAGCTATACGAAACTCTTGGTGGCTTTAAATTAAACTTTGAGATTGGCATAGAGAAGCTTGCTGAGTTCGGTTTAAAAAATAGTGATTGGACAAAAATTGAGCGTCAGCTTAAGGATGATGCTATGAACTTTGGATTTGTTGTAGTTAAGGATTATACTGATCCTGATACAGGGATGGCAAAGGTTAAGTATATTGACGTTACTAAATTTGTTTGCGCTTGGACCGATGAGAGCCAAGGTGATAATAGTCCTTTTGGAGGTCACTTCCAAAAATATAGTTTACCAGAAGTCCGTAAGATTCTCCTTCAAAACGGATACTCAGAGGACGAGACTGAAGGTCTTGTATCAAAGATTGCTAAGTGGTCTTATGACACAGTTTATGCTAACGATAGATATGGTTGGTCTTGGTACTCTCAAAGAGACACCATTACAGACCGTATGCGTTACGATGATTTCTTTGTTGACGTTCTTGAGTTTGAATACATTTCTAAAGACAGTAATTTCTTTAAGAAAAGATATAGAGATGGAAGCGTTCAGTTCTATAAGGATATGTTTGGAGATGTTGTAAATACAGATAAGAAGAAAACGGTAGTCGTTGACGGCCATTTTATATACGAAGGTTATTTCTTACCCGGTGCCAATGTAACGGTGGGTGGTAAGCAAAAGAACATGAAAAGAGTTAATAAGCAAAAGCCTCAACTCTCTTATCGTTTCCTTAGAATACCTGGTAAATCTATTACAGAAACGGCAATGCCTATCTACGACTCAATGCAAATCAATCACCTTAAATTGCAAGCTGCTAAATTAGCTGCTGCTCCTAAGGGTATTGCAATTGATGTTGGAGCGTTAAATATTAACAGCATTGCTGGTACAATGTTCACCCCATTTGATCTTGTTCAAGTTTACTCACAGACGGGTAATTTCTTCTATAAGTCTTCTATCTTAGGCGGCAAGGTAAACACTTCTCGCTCATTTGAAGAATTAGAGGGTGGTATCGGTAAGCAATTAGCGGAATGGATTACAGCTTATCAGCACGATGTTGAGAAATTATTACAGATCACAGGTATCACTCCAACAATGGCAGGATCTCCTGCAAAGGGTGATAAGCTTGTTGGTATTGCAGAACTTGAGGTTGAGGCTACTAATAACTCTCTATGGCCTTTACAACAAGGTATTGAGCAGTTAAAGATTAAAGCCTCTGAGAATATTATTCTTCGCGCCTTAACTACAATGAGATATGACAAAGCTACACGAGATTACTATAGCGGTGTATTCGGTCAAGCCTCTGTAGATGCTATGATGACAGGAGCAGAAATGACTCTTGACGAGTTAGGTCTTTCTCTTTCAAATAAAGTTTCTCAAACTCAGAAGTTTAAAATTATGGAAGCGGCAGAAACTGCGCTTAAGGTAGGTCGTAATGGCATGCCTGAGATTGAACTTGCTGACTATACTATGATCATTGAAATGTTGGAGAAAGGTAGAATCAAAGAGGCTACATGGTACTTAAATTATAAGTCAGCTAAGAAGAGAAAGTATAATGATGAGATGGCGGCCCAAAATCAACAGGCACAATCACAATCATTAATTGACTTAGAGAGAGCTAAACTTGATAATGAATTGGCTAAAATTGATGCTAAGAAAAACGCTACAATTGAGCAAGAGACTGCTCTCTCTCAACTTAGAATACAGGAAATGCAAGCTATGCAGGCTGCTAAGACAGAGGGTAATCTTGCCGAGTTAAAGACAGAAGCATTTCTTCAAGAGCAAACCGGAGCTGAGATAACTGGCTCGATGAGAAAAAAGTAAAATAAACACACACAAATAATACACATATGGAAAATGAAACAAAAGCTACCAGCATCTTTGATGCATTGGGGGTAAAGGATGAACACAAAGCTGATTTAGGAAGTACACCTGAATTTGTTGCAGGAACAGTTGGTAATGAAGGCGATGGATCTGTTGCTCCGGCAGCAGAAGAGGCTACATTTAGAGCGTCTGATCTAAAAGCTATATTTGGAGATTTTGAATCAATCGATTCTATCAAAGAGAAGTACATGACCATTGAGGAGCGTGCTAAAAAGTTTGATGAGTTTGAGCCTTACATCTCAGAGAGAGAGACTTTATTTAGTCAATTGGAATCTCCTTTTGCTAATGAGAAATTGGCAAACTTAAATGCCTTTATTAAAAGCACCGGAATCAATGATTTAGATGTGGCTGATAAATTTGTGGGAAAGACCGCATCAGATATGCGTGAGACTCCTATTCAAACTATGGCACTTGCTGAGGTGATTAAGGATCCGTCTCTCTTACAAGATATGACCTTTGAAGAGATTTGCGAGACCATTGCAGAGGAAAATAATACCTATGTAAATGCCTCTAGTGAAGACATTCCTAAGACAATGAAAATGAAATTAGGAAAAAACATCTCTATAGTTGAAGAAAAATTAAATAATATTGGTGAGAATAAAGATTTTATTGCATCTTTGCGAGAACAAATTAACACTCAAAAAGATGGGGTTAATAAGTTAGTTGGTGATTGGAAGCCGATTGTAACAGAGGCATCAAAGATTAGCGAACTTGACATTGAGATTGACGGTTTAAAAGTAAAAACTTCGGTGTCGGAGGAAACTAGAACCTTAATCAATCAAGAGGTCATGGGAATTATTTCTGCGAACCCTTTACCTGCCAATGAACAAAATATGGATGCTATAAATATGTACATCCGCACACGTGCTGAGGCACTTGAGGCGAAGAATGTATATAAAGCTTTAATAACCGCTGTGAGAGGGGAGGCCCAAGAAGCAGCACTTAAAGAGTTCCATAATGGATCAGAGGTGGTAAAACACGAGAAACCTGACGCTAAGTCTGACAAGTCTCAATTACAAAGGTACTTCGAGTCACAACAATAAAACGTGATTTATAAATTTTAAACATTTACTACAATGGCAAATACATTTGCTCCTGTTTCGGGTGAAGGTTTAAATGGCGGTCTATTATCGTTATTTGATGCTTCATACACAAGTGGACTTTTGGTTCCACACTATTTACGTACCTTAAAAAACAAGTACGGTGACAACGGTCTTTCTGACTTCCAACTTTTGATGGGATTAGGAATGAAGCGTGGTGTTCAAAACATCACTGGATGGCACTGGGAGAAAGGTTTCTATGATGCTGCTGTAAGCGGTACTGTACAATCATCTCCAACTAGCAACCAAGCTGTTATTCGTGTTGAAGGTGAGACAATCAATAGCGTTGACATCAACTTGATTTATTCAAAAGTTGGTCAAGTAGTTATGATTGCTACTGAAGCTACACTTCCTTTGGCTCGTGTATCTGCTGTTACTAAAGTTCCATCTTCTGATGACTACTATGTTACTTTAGACGCTGTTGTTTCTGGATCTCTTTCTGTATTAGTAGCTGCTGAAGTTCACACAATTATCGTTGTGGGTTCTGCATGGGCTGAAGGTTCTGATCAACCAACTTCATCTCAGTCTTTCTGGACTAAGTACAACTGGCAGACTCAAATCTTCAAAGAGACTTACGAATTGACTGGTACTCAAAAAACTAACGCTCCTCAATTCATGGAAGTTGAGTATGGTGATGGTCGTACTAAGAAGATGAACGGTTTCTTCTACGAAGGTCAAGACGAAGCTGAATATCGTTTGATCAAGCAAATTGCTTTATCAATGATCTTCGGTCAAGCTCAAACTAACTCTGCTGTTCCACAAACTTTCTCTGGTCTTGATACCGAGATTGGTTCAAGAGGATACACTGCTGAGATTGGTTCTGCTGCTGGATCTTTTGGTGTTGATGACTTGCGTACTATTGCTACTGAGATGTCTAAGCGTTATTCTAGTAACTTGTTCTTGACTTGGTTGACTCAAGAGTTATACTCTGAACTTAACGAAGATGCAAACTCAACTGGTTACTTCGGAAATGCTAACGTAAACGCATTGAACTCTTCAGTTGCTGACGTATTCTTCGGTGGTAACATGAGCGATGTTGAAGCATTAACTGGTACACTTTCATTCCAAGGTTTGATTGTAGATGGTTACAACTTCATGTTGAAGCAAGCTCGTTTCATGCAAGATCCAACTACTTTAGCTGCTAGCGGAGTAAGCGATTCTTTACGCAGACGTGGATGGGTTATTCCATTGAACAAGATGGCTGATGCTGAAGGTGTTCTTCGCAACCGTATCGAGTTAGTTTACAAGGAAATGAACGGATATAGCCGCTTCATGGAGATCACTGACGATGGACGTGCTTCTGCTCGTAAGATTGGACCAAGTGACGTTGCTAAACTTTACTTGTCTTCTGATATTGGATTTGACTTCTTCGTATTGGAGCAATTCACTAAACTTAGCCCGGTAACTCCAGCGTAAGTTTTAAATTAAATATAAAAAGGGGAGGCGAGTTTCTCCCTCCCTTTTTTTTCTTTTTCAACACACAAAAACACAAAATAAAAATATACACATATGCTATTTATAGACAGTGAAAAATTCTCATTAGGTACAGAGGAGATAAATCAATTAAAGTCTGTATTTCCAGATTTCATGTTGAAAAACAGAGCTGTAAGACTTGCCCATAATGGAGACGCAATAAGAAAATTGCAAACTAATAATCCAGGTATGCCATTTGTTTTTTCAAAACCTAGGCACGGTATGCTATTATTCCATAATTTTGTAGATCAAGAGACTGGCGAACAAAGAGAAGTTCGTTACAGTGATGGTCCTCCACGATTTAAATCAGATGGCAGAAAATCATTTCCTGCTAAGTCATTACCATTAGATTCAAATTTCGTATTTGATCCTAAAAAAGATAAAGAATTGCTTTGGTTTGTATACAACTTCAGTGGTCTTTTTGGTAATGGACTAAAAGGAAAACCTAATTCTCCTTATAAATTCATGATGCCAGAAAGAGAAGCTACAGAACGTGCAAACTCTCAAATGGCAGAAGCTCGTGCTAAAGTAGCAATTGCAAACTTAACAAAAGAGCAGTTAGTTGCCTTTGCTAAGAATGATATAGTTGTTAATGCTGATGACACGAAAGAAGTTATTGTTTCACGTATCTACACCATTATGGACAAGAACGCTGAATACCGCAACTATGTAATTGACACTCTAACTCCTCCTCAAAACAATGAGATTCTTGAGATTATCGAGAAGGCGTGGAACTTAGATCGTTTAATCCCAAGCATGGATGGTACACAGACAATCTTGATTGCGAATGGCAAAGAAATAACTCTTGCAGATCTTCCAGTAGATGATAAGCAAGGATTGGCTGACTTCCTATCTAAGGACAAAAAAGCCTTAAACCTTGTTAAGAAGGCGATTATCTAAGAATATTTCGTAAAAATCTGAAATGGGGTACTGTTTGTACCCTATTTTTTTTTATCTTCGTGGTATAATTCGTAATAAAAAAATGGCTACTACATTACACTTTAATATAACCACCAAAAAGGTAAAGGTTGATCAAACAGTTTCTCAAGACTTATATGGTATTATTACCGGCCCATCGGGTGTTGCTTTTGTAACTAAAAACGCAATAGGTCTTGAACTTATAGTTAATGACACTGAATCGCCTTATTTTAATCTTCCTCTTGATACTTCGAACAATATTGTATACGGGACGTACACCTTAAAGTACGGAACTGAGGTTATTAATCCTAATAACCCTGCGACATACCATTCTGTTTCATTTACATATTTAGGTGCCGAAACTTTAACGGCATGCTTTACTGTAGAGCATAATTGTGATTACTACCCAACAGGTTTAATTTCAGCAACTGACTCTACTTATTACGGAGATAATTCAGGAACAGCTAAAAGTCCTGAGATTCTTTCTCGCACTATATCTTTATTCTACCCTGAAGGTTTAGTAAATCCAACTCCTGCTGTTAACCCAGCTATAGGTGATCAATCTCCAATTACTACCGGAAATTATACCTTAACAGTAGATACTCTTGCTACAGGAATGTGGACAGCTATCATGGATGTTGAACTTTTATATATTCAAGATGACGATTTAGTTATTGAGTATCAATTAAAGAAGACGTTAAATCATAATGTAGCTTGTGTAGGTCAATTATGCTCAATTAACAAGTGTATTGACGGCATGACTCAAGCGTTTAATTCTGATGTTGCTTGTGGCGTTACTACCCCTCGTTACGCAAAGCAATTGACTTTAATGAACTCTTACTTCTCTCAATATCAAATGGAGAGAGCTTGTGGCAATACAGCTAAAGCAAACGAGTACTTAAACTTAATGAACGAATTAGTAGGAGGTGAATCTTCTTGCGGTTGTTCAGGATCAGGATCTTGTTCAGGATCTTGCGACTCTTCTTGCTCTTGTGATTCTTGTGGAGATGATAATACTCCACGTTGGATTAACACTCCGGGATCTACAACCCTATCTGTTTTAGAGCAGATGCAGGGGGAGATTGATAATATTAATGCTCTTCTTAGCAGCTTAGATGTGGCTCAAATAAACGCGGATATTTTAGCCTTGCAGGGTGATGTCGATACTCTTCAAGAAGAGGTTGATGCTGTAACTACATTAAACGTAGATAACAATCTTACTGCTAGTAATACAACAATGGCAAATACTGATTTAACATTAGCCTATGGGGTGAATGTTATAACAACAGCTACAGCTACAGATTATGCTTGTAAACTACCTACACCAGTTACAGGTAAAAGCTTGTACGTAATTAACAAGTCTAATATGACTGTATTGTTATTTCCTTCAATGGTTGGAGGTCAAATTAATAACAATGCAATAGATGCTCCTGCTAGTATTCCTCCTGACGGAAGCCCTTACATATTTATATGTACAGAAAATCCTCTTCCGGGAGAATGGACTTGGAATCCTGCCACAGTTGCTCAGTATGACAGCGGTGCAATTACTGTTACAAATACCGGGACAATAGGTACCGGAGTTATAAGTGCCGCAGATAGTACTCAGTATGTAATAGGAACCGGTTTTTATACAAATACAAATTGGTCTAATAACGGAGCATTTAAACCTAAATATCCAACACTTATTGTTGATAATGTCCCAGGTCAAATAGGCATTGGTTTTCAACCACCTCTGCCTTGGAATAGCATTATAAGAGTTAAAGTTTATACAAACATCTCATCTACAAGTTTAAGTAATTTTAAATGGGGTATTGCATCAACCATGTCAATAAACGCTTACTTGCCCGGGACAACTACATTTGATGATTACGATCCAATAAACTCATACTCAGCAAGTGTTTTAGGAGATTTTGGAACTGTAAATCAAACTGTTCCGGGAGCTACTTTAGCTTATCACGAACTCACAACAAATATTGGTGACCCGGGAACTGCTTGGGGTGAGCTTTCTTACGCTACATCTCCAATTTCACAAGGTGGTATTTCTACTATAGGAACAAAGTATATAGGAATAGCTCCAAGTGGAAATGATTACTATTCAACACAGTATATTAATTTCTGTTTACAACCAAGAATTAATAACTTGGCAGGATTGAAATTCCGTTTCCTTATTGAATACTCATAACTAATAAAGCATGACACTAGACGTAATATACGAACAGGTTTATCTAAAACTAGGAAAGGATGCCTACGGTAACGTAGTTACTCCTGATAGCTTTAATAAGGCATTGAGCTACTCTAATATTGAGAAGCTGAATGACTTCTTAGTTGTCCTAGAGCAGGATGAGGAGATGATTGATAACCTACGTCCTTTTGTTATTACGCTTGGTGATAGCTCTTCATCTCCAGTCTACTTAGACGAATATGGATATGCCGTTCTTCCTTCAGATTACGTAAGATACGTTCAGAGTAGCCGGATGGATTACACGAACAATACAACCGGATCTACGGAGGTGTACAGGCACATTGAAATGTTGAGTAATAAAGAATTTTCTTATAGACTTAGCACCTCTCTTTACTCTCCAACAACTAGCAGACCTATTGCTACAATACAGAATGAGAAATTATTAGTGAGACCAAGAAATATTAATGATATTAGTTTTACCTATATCAGAATGCCACTTACTCCTAATTACGATTACGACTTTAGTGATATTACTTTTTTACCTGTGTACCTTCCACCAGGAACAGATCATGGTGATTTACCTGATACTACAGTTCGCCCAGGCTTTACGGTAGGTGATCCAAGTGAGAGCGTTGAGTTAGAGTGGACAGAAGATGTTCATGATGATATCATTAATATTATTTATAAATTCTTTGCTATTAATCTTAAGGATTTAAGCAGCTTGCAGACTATAGAAATTGAAAAAGGTAGACCATAATGACTAAGAGAGACCTCATAGACTTAATACAGGAGCGTTTAGCTAGCGGTGATGTCCCTAACGATATCATGGGCCGTTATAAGTATCAGACAGTGTCTGCTCTTATTGCCATTGTATATCAAGAAGCGGCCACGGCTGACAACTCAGTACTTGGCACCATGGTTTTACCATATGACCTGACTGTGACTTGTGAGAACGGTAAGTATTTCAGTATGCTTACTGCTGCTCCTGCGTATGGTCCTATGAGTGTGAAGTACGCTACAGATTCTTGTGGCAATACGTACTATTCTCGTCAAAGCGATGATCAGAATTTATTCTTAAGTAGAATTAAAAACATGTCTAAGCCTGAGTTCTATGTGCGTGGGAAGAAATTGATATGGACTTGTAACCCGGATTTTGATACTACTACTGTTTACATGGTTCCTAACTTCTTAGACATGGACGATAATGAGGAAGCGGTAATGCCTAGCTCTATTTCTGCTATTCTAACTCGTGTTATTGAATTAGTTAGAGGAACTGATACTCGTCCTGAGGAAGTTATTAACAATTCAAGTGAAGATAACACTCCTAAACAAACTAATTACGCTCAATAATGGAAGGTACTCCTGTAAAAAATATAGAATACGTAATTCAATCCTCTCTTAACCGTGTTAAGGGACAGACTACTGAGATCCCTCGCTTAGAGCAGATCGGGATAGAATGGATGAGTGAGGTTGTTAGAGGCACTACAGCGTTTCCTTGTCTTAAGGTAGCACACTTAGATATTAACTCAGTTAATGAAGTGGCTCTTCCTCCTGACATCATGAGATATACAAAGATCGCACTTGACTACGGTGGCCGTTTATGGACACTAGGTCTAGATCCTAACATGTCCCTTCCCACAGACATGCAAGCGTGTGATAGTATAACTCAAGCCGGTGTAACAGATGTTCAAACCGGTGTGTACTTTATTGACCACTCATGGAACGGAGTTTACTTTCCGGCACTATTTGCAGCAGGCGGTGGTTTCAACCAGGCTTACTACAGAGTAGATCCGTCAAATACTTTTATACAGTTAAGTAATGAGGTTCGGGGTGGTAAGATTGTACTAGAGTATTTAAGTACTGGTGCTGATATTAACTCTCAGACTCTTGTCCCTCACTACTATATAGAGCCAATGAGAAATTACATCATATGGCAATTAGCTGAGTTTGAACCACAGAAATATCCTGTTAACGCTGTAAACAGAGAGAGAATTTATACCGAATCTATGGCAGATGCAGCAATGTCTCAAGGTAATACTATTGATGAATTACTTGACGCATACTACTCAGCTCCTGGATTAAAACTACGATAAGATATGTATTCACAGTCAAACTTTTTTTTCGGAGGAATAAACACCGATGATGAGGACCGCTTAATACCAAATTCAGATTTTAGAGATGCCTTGTACTCTAGAAACTATGGTATTAACACCTCTGATGAGGGAGCTTTACAGTCAATGACCGGGAACTTATTAAGAACCAATAGCAATTTGCCAGTTGGAATTAATATTGTTATCGGAGCCTGTGAGGATACTGAAGGGAAGGATGCAGACACAAGTGGAAACTTAATTCTTTTTGTTTACAACGATCTTGACCACCACTCAATATGGAGATATAGTACTCAGGATCTATCGTATATAAAAATACTTGAGAGTTCTATTCTTAATTTTAAATTAGACTACCCTGTTTATCATGCAGCTGTTGTTAACAACTTACTGTACTGGACAGATAACTACTTTAATTCTTATGAAGGAAATGACTTTAATCCTCCTCGTAAAATAAATATTGAGAAGGCGATACTATATACCGAATCCGGTGGTGTTGATCCTAACGGATACTCAGAGATTACATTTGACAACTTAGACTGGATCAAACACCCACCTTTATTCTCTCCTGATCCTGCATATTTTACCGATATAAACGAGGCGGCTAATAATTTAAAAAACAAATTATTCCAGTTTCGTTACCAATATATTTATGATGATAATGAGGAGTCTGCATGGTCCCCAATATCAATTATGGCACTTCCTCCAAATGGAGAGTACATCTCTCAAACAGTAAACATTGATCCTTATGTAGATAATTCAATTTATCTTACATTAAGTACAGGATCTTCTATTGCTCGTCTTATCCGTGTGGCATACCGCATTGGAAATACAGGCGAGTTTTTCTTGTATAAAGAATACGTTAAGGCAGAGGAGGGGTGGAATAATGAAGAGACTGTCACTATAACATTCAAGAATGAGACCTCAGGAGCCGCTATAAGCAACTCTGAGCGAAATTACGACCTTATACCTCAAGTAGCAAAAGCAGTTGAGTATTTGCCCTCTAATCAATTTGCAATAGGTAACTATGTGGAGGGTTACGATAAGATACAGGTAAATGAAGGTGACTTTCAAATTACTATTGATAGATACGCTATAGATGATACAGCTTTTACAGTGCCGATATGTGAATATCTCATAATATTCAATGAAAGTGAACTACTAACAGGCAAACATACCAGTCTTATTTCATTCGCAGGAATAGACAATATATTTAAATATAGATATGAGGCCGGTGATATTTTAATATTTCAATTTAAGAAATATGAGCCTGCGTATATTAATAATCAAGTGCTACCTTTAAGGACCATATATTTTACGGTTCCGGTTATAGATTCTGTCGTGTACAATACTGATCAACTAAAAAACACAGCGTTGTGTAATGAATTTATAAGTTTTTTAGCTACGCAAGGTATACCTTCCAATTTAATTCCAGCAGGTACATTTAATTTTGGAACTTTCCCAATTAATCAAGATTCAGTTCGCTTAGAAGACTTGCAGTGGTTTGATTTAACAGAAGGTCAAACATCACAAACAAATGAGAATGACTATAAAAGGAATATAGTTTTATTAAGAAACAACAAAGCAAACAGAACATTTAAGACAGGTGCTACACATGAGTTTGGTATCCAGTATTACGATAGAGCAAATAGAGATGGCACTGTTACTACTGTTCCTGTTGGAAATGTGTACAATCCATTCAATACAGATTTAACTAATACTCAATTAAATACAATAATAGGATTTAACAGGCAGCCATATTACACGAATATGAGCTTGGAGATATTTGATGGATTTCAACCCCCAGTATGGGCTACCAATTATCAAATAGTATACAAACCATCTGTTAATATAGCTAACTTTCAACAGAGGTCAGTTAAAAATATTGAGTATCTTCCAGACTCATCTATCAAAATAATTTTAGATGATTATTACAAAAGTCAAGGTGAAGGATTTCAAATAGGTGCTAGTATAAATCAAACACCATCAAGAGGAGATTTAGTCCGTTTTGTTAGAGAAAGGGTAATGTTTGATAGCGATTACAAATTATCTTTATACGTAAATACAAAATACACAGATAGATTGATTAATCGGTTTATTGAATCCAATACAGGAGAAGTTATATTTGTAAATATATTTTTAGGGTATGTTACTAACACATTAGGCTATTCTCCTTCAACCGTATTTATACAAGATGGAATTACATTTGATCAACCAAGTACAGAAATTTTCCCTCCTAATCCTGCTCCTAACGGTGATTTTGTAATAACGCAAGATGGCCTATATACCTTTAATGTAAATATTGGAGATATCCGAATCGATAGAACAGGAGGTCTTTTAAGTATAAACACAGTTACTCTTGATATATACTACAAAGTAAATGGATTGCTCCCAGGGACTCAGGCAACGACATATACTATAGAGGATTTAAATCCAGACGAATCCGTCCACAAAACATTTAATCACGTATTTACTGACTCATTTATAGCAGGAGATACTATTACGTATTATTTTAAATTTAGTTATAACGATTTACTTGTTCCTCTAGCTGATTTTCAAATTACATGCAAAGATATTGACATACGTGGTTATTTAATTGAAAATCAAAGTTGGGATAATTCACATTACTACCCTAATTATGTTACGCAAGAGGATAATCTAATACAAGAGTTAAATGTATTGGCATACGATCCAGCAGGAGGTCCTAATAACGAGGAAACTATTATAGTAAATTATTTTGACGCTAGTTTGATGGGAGCTTATTTAGTATACCAAGGAGATAATTCTGCTAGACAATTAGTTTCCGGTGGATTTCAAATAGAAATATATACTCCAAAAAAACAAAGCGAAAGTGATCCTTGGTTTGAGACTGGAATAGAATTTCCTGTGTTAAATCCTCATACGGCAAACCGTGTTCACGGAGGAAATACTAATCAAGTTCTAAATATTACAAATGCTGTTGTAAATTTAGATTGTGGTGATGTGTATATCCGTCAAAGAATAATGAATACAGGATATAAATATGAAGGTGATTTAGAGAACGTAACTGATGCTAATGATACAAGAGGTGCCTGGTTCTGTGAAGATCCTCACTACTCTGATTATTATATATCAAATTGGAATAATAAGGGGCGTATTGCTCTATATTCTCCCTTTGCAAAAAGACAGCATTTGAAGTCATCGGTGTACCACACTAATTCTTTTATTGACAACACTCAGATTAACGGGTTAAGCCGTGTTGATTTCTTTAATAACGTGTCTTTAAAAGAAGAGCAGGGAGGCATTAATAAACTAATTCAAATTGGAGATATATTAAAAGCGTTTCAGGATAGAAAGATCACCTCAATATACATACAGAAAGCCTTTGCGCTTAATGGAGACGGAACCAATAATGTAATCCTCTCTGATAAGACATTTGCAGGTGTGCGTCCCCATGATGATGATTACGGATCTATACATCCAGGATCTATCTCTCGTGTTGAGAATAATGTATTCTTCTACGACTATTATAACTCAGCTTTTGGAGTAGTAACAGCAGGAGGTGTTATAAATATCTGCGAGCAAGATAAAAAGTTTTCAAAAGGAGTTCGTGATCTGACCGGTAGAATTAACAATATTTACGGAGGGTATATCAATGCTAATATTTGGTCTCACATCAACCGTAATAATAATGAATATACATTTTATGTGAGCGATAAAGTATCTGGAAATATACCAATGAGATACGAGCTTCCTGTTACTAGATTTGCTGCTCCTAACCTTATATTCTTATACGGAAATTACACTGGTTCATTTGTTCCGGGGACTCAAATATTTATTGACGGATCTCCTAATATAGAAAATAACGGTACCTTTATTACGGGTAGTGATAGATACTTATCAGGATCTAATGAAACAGAAATACAAATTCCTATTTTACCTGGATTTGTGACTGAAGATTGTAAGGGAGAGGATGTAAATTTATATTGGTACGGGGGCTTTGTTGAAGCGTCTGGCGAGGCGGTATCTTATTCTTACGAAAGAAACAGATGGATCACTAGACTTAATCACGGGGTTTCTTTTGCCACTCAATTGGGTAGCAGAGCTTACTCTACAGGTGGTGGAGACATATTCAAATTTGGTGAGTTGTTTGAAGAGAACTACGGTAATGAGTTGACATTCTTAGGTAGTCCAAGAACTCAGGAGCTAAGGTTTGTATTCAATGATAACCCGACAGTTGTTAAGAGATTCTACACTCACTTGCAGCAGGCTAACTATCCATTTTACGTGGAGGTGTCCGTACCAGCTAATCAAACATATCCTTTGGGAATGGAAAGTAATATTCCTACGGCAGTTCTTAAAAACCAGGAGGGATACTACGTCTCAAGATACTTTAGAGATTTAAGTGATCCGGCATTCACCTCTACTCTAGAGGCGAGAGTAAATGGCAGGGAGCTTAGAGGATATGTCTTAAAACATATTCTAACAAACACTGACACGACTATTAAAAAGATACTTATGAATGTTGGTGTTAACTTCGCAACATCGGAACCGATAATTCAGTAATTTTTTTGTATATTTGAACTTTAAATTTATATTGACATGAGTTTAGCACTATTAGGAGCAATACAGGCGGCAGGCCAGATAGGCTACGGAGTATATCAGCAGCAACAAGCTAAGAGTCTTCAAAAGAAACTTGGCCCTCAACCTATATATGATTTTGACTACGCTAAAAGAGGTGTTGCAGGTCAATTAAACCTTGCTCAAGGTGAGGCTCCTGGGATGACTCAACAGCTACAGGCCGTTAACCAAAGTGTGGCAAATACCAATCAGAATATCCAAAACATGGCACCTTCTGGAGCAGCAGGTCTTGGAGCTTTAGTTGGTGTTAACGCTAATGCTAATCAGTCCTACGCTGATATCATTGGTCAGGGAGCTATGACTAAACAAGGTCTTCTCCAAAACTATTTGCAAGGAGTTAGTGGATTGCAAGGGTATGCCGATAAAGCATATGAAACTAATAAACTATCTCCATATCTTCGTCAACAAGAGCAGATCACGCAACTACAAGGAGCCGGAAACGAAAACATCGGAGGTGGTATAGCCTCAGGTTTTGATACTATCGGATCTTCAATTGCAGCTAATTCTGTTGGGGATTTTAACACACAATCAGCTACCTTAAAAAGTCTTAATTTAAGTAAAGAGGCTGTTTTAGCCGCTGTTGCAGGGTTAGATACAAATAGCTCTACATATAAATTATATCAAAGCACTTATCCAGATTATTTCAAATAATAAACAATGGCATTAGAAACAAACGCTAGAATACCGAGTCCTTACGTATATAAACCATCTGATTTTGCTGGTAAAATAGACGCTGAGGCTGCTAATAAAGTTGCTGCTTTAAAGGCGGGTATACAGGCTAAAAAAGATTTAAAGACAAAGAACGATGCGGCTCTTGCTTTGCAACCTAAGCCCACAACTAAAAGTGTTTTAAATAACGCTATAGAGGCTAAGGCGAACCAAATTCGTGATACATATAGCAAGATGGCTGCGGCAGGTATTCCAATTTGGGATGCGACTACTCCAGAGGGATCTGCCTTTGCAGAAGAAATTTCTGGGTTAAATAGATTTTCTACTGAAATGAAAGACTATGAACAAGATATTGAAGAAATAGAGAATATTAAAGGTGCTGATCAAGATGCTTACCAATACTTTATTGGTAAAATTGGAGAAGCTAAAAATCCTGATGACATTGAAAAAACAGCAGTTTTATATAGACAGAATAAAGATCTCCTTGCTAAAGCTCCTGATCTTCAAAAGGCTGTGGCTGCAACTGTAAACTCTACTGCTAAAACTAGCGAGATAGTAGATATTACTAAATTTAATAGATTTGATCAAGTGGAAATAAAAAAATCAATACCTGATGATAAGATAGAAGACGTATTTCAAGTGGCTAAAAACACTGAGGCTTCTCAATTAGAAGAAAAATTATATGATTTCAAAAAAGCAAACGGAATTGCAGATAAGAATTTTGATAAATTTAATTCTTATGACGAATACCTAAGAGATCAAATTAAAGAACAAGTAGCTATAACCGCAAGCACTAATCCTCAATTGAAGAGTCAATGGCAACTTATTAACAATGTTAATACAGGTGGTACTCCAACTACCCAGATGGGAAATACTGTTACATATACTCCAGGAGATGCTAATAAACAATATCAGGCTATAGATTTTACAGGTATAAAGCCTGAAGGTGATACTCTTTTTATTCCAATATCAGTTGATGATAGCGTTATTCAAACAGCAGATGCAGCATCTTCCATTAAAGATGAGGGTGGAATGAGATATGTTAAATTAGATGATTTGTG
>Ga0114970_10000203_pt1 | contig 41374 bp, 54 predicted proteins | sample M_140205_XF_Meta_FD_87030 | JGI IMG/M metagenome (GOLD analysis project Ga0114970, IMG submission 87030) | Freshwater microbial communities from Lake Montjoie, Canada to study carbon cycling - M_140205_XF_MetaG | ecosystem: Environmental > Aquatic > Freshwater > Lake | place: Lake Montjoie... | reverse complement strand
ATTAGAAAAACTAAAAATTAATTTTTTTTTTAATTATAAATTTAAATTATAATATATAATATAAAAAAAATCCTTAAAAAAAATAATAAATAAAAAAATTGAAAAAATAAAAAAAAAAAAAAAAAATATAAAAACAAAAAAAAACGTAATTTATCAAAAAAACAAAAACGTAATTTATCAAAAAAACAAAAACGTAATTTATCAAAAAAACAAAAACGTAATATAATGTCTGCTGGGGATGGTCCAGTTAAAACATTAAAAAAAATATTAAAACGTGTAAGACAAACTTTAAAATATCCATTTAAAAAACAAGTTAGAGTTCATATAGATGATATCGCTGATATAACTGATAGAGCAAATATAGATAATACAGCTAATAGAAATGAGTGTTCTATATGTTTAGATAATTTAGATAATACTAAACCAATAACTACATTAACATGCACCCATAAATTTCATACTCAATGTATAGATGAATGGCGTATTAACCATAATAACTGTCCACTATGCAATGCTAAAATTGAAGTTATATCTGAAGAACAAGTTGAACCACCACAGCAGCCGCCTCCTATAGATATAGAAAGTTTAGAGAGAAGTGCAGAAATATCACAACAAACGGGTGCTATAAATATTTTACTTGAAAAATTTCATAAAACTATTAATAATAATGTAACTGAATTAAGAACAATAAAAAAAAGATTGGAAGATGCTTTATTAATAACCACCGATCAAGAAAACAAAAGAATTTTATCTGAACGAATTAAGCAACTTGAATCTAATATCCAAAAGCAGATTTCATTTAGTTCTATATACCCTAAACACATTACTACAATACAATATTTGTAATTAACTTTTTAAATAATTATGCATTTTCAGCAACTAATGTCTGAAAAAGATTAACTATATCTAAATAATAATCTAATGAGGCTGTTATAAAATCACCATCATAATTGCGTTGTAATATACGATTAGTGTCATACATAATAAATATAGAAAATAAGAGTAGTGAGAATACAATTATTGCTTTTTTAAAAAACGAAGAAGTTGTAATAAAAAAATTTACAATCTGAAGAAATATTAAGAGTAAAAGAGCCAAAAATAAACCAAATCCAAACTGATAACCTAATTGAATACCTGTTACAATTAATGTTATTCCAAATAGAAACATAACAACAAAAATACTAAATGTTCCGACAACTGCGCTCTTTATTACATCTTCTCCTGCATTCTTTTTAATGGCTGATAATAAATAACCCATCAAGCCTGAAAAGAGGGAAAAGATAAAGAACTTTAACCACATAGGCATAGGAACAATTGCTAATATTACAATTAATACGAATAAAATAATTATAAGTAAATAAATGAGCATACGATTTTTTTCTAATTGTTTAGTTGCGTCATAATTGGTAAATACATAATAAGTAATATAGATTTGAATAATTAAATTAATAAAAATTAATAAAAAAAACTCTTTTTTATTTGCAATGAGGTTAAATAAATTAGATAAATTATTTTTATAAAGAGATTTTTTATTTTTACTAACCAAACTGGAGGTTTTATAATTCATAGTATCTATAATATATTATAATATATTATAATATATTTTATTGTATTTTTATAATATATATAGATGCCATTTGGGTTCTTTAAAACTAGAAAACGCAGTAATCCTAAATCTAAATCTAAATCTAAAAGCAAAAAAATATCTCCAAGAACACGAAAACTGCAGCGTATTGCAAGAACTGTTAGAACAAAGAATGATATAAAAATAATTACAGAAATTCAAAATAAGTATGCAAATCAGTTTGATGAATGTCCTATTTGCCTTAAGCTTATGATAAGTCCGTCGCTGCGGCGAGAATTACCATGCGGTCACACGTTTCATACCGCATGCATAGCAAAAATTGACCCTCGTAATAGACGTTGTCCGATATGCAGAGCATTTTTTGAGCCAGAAGATATTTTACGAGACCTGCGAAATAAAATGCACGAAGCAGAAGACGCTTATGATTTCTTAAATGGTCGATTGGAAGTTGCTCGAGAGGACTATGACACTTATGTTGCTTATCTTGAAAGAACTAATAATACCGAGAATAATAACAACCCAGAATTAGAAGACTTGGCGCGTTTATTGAGAGAAGCTACTTTAGAAGCGGAAGCGGCGCAGTCCCGCATTAATGCTGCAACACAAGCATATGAAAACGCTCGTAACGAAATGTATGGTATACTTGGTGCATAACAAATGCTTTAAGTAATTCTATTATTCTATTATTAAATAATAGAATAACAATATTATATAATGAATACCGTACAAAAAACAAATAAAACATATAAAAAACTCCATAATAATACTAAACAAGCATATGATTTAGTAATAATTGGCGGCGGCATTTCAGGGCTTTATACTTTGTATAAACTAGGCAAAAAATATCCGCGCTTAAAAATTATTTTATTAGAATCAAATGAGCGTTATGGCGGGCGAATCTATTCTCATAAAGAATTTATAGATGGGCAAGAATATATTATGGATTTAGGAGCTGGCAGATTAGGACATCATCATAACCTAATTATTAGTTTAATTAATGATCTTCATCTAAAAGACAAAATGATTACTATACCAAATACAAAAACATATATAGAAGTAACAAAAAAAAATAATAAAACACTTGTCAGCGATAAAACAACGACAAAAGATTATATTATGGAAAAATTAAACAAATTTTTATTTAGTCCTTTTGTTTCCAAATTAGGAAAAGCAGTTTTACAAACGTTTTATATAAGTGATTTGATTAAAAAATATTTGTCGGTTTCTTTCTCTCAAAAGGTAGAATCTATATTTGAGTATTCTTCCGATTTAAATAATTTCAATGCGTATGATGCGATTGAATATTTTAAATATGACTACAATAAAGAGACCACTTTTTTTACATTGAAGGGAGGGTTACAGCAAATAATAGAGAGATTGTTAGTAGTTATAAAAAAATTACCAAGTTATAAATCGCATAATATAAGAATTGCCAATCTCTCTAATGTTGAAAATGTAACTTTCAATAATAATACTAATTTATTTAAACTAAGTGTAACAGATTATAAAAAATCAACAAACTACACAATAAATAGTAAATATTTGATTTGTGCAATACCAAAAAATAGTTTAGAACGCTTAGATATATTTAAACCATTTTTGCGTGATTTAAATTCCGTTAATAATATTAATTTATTAAGAATTTATGAAATTTATGACACAAAAAATGGCGACGCATGGTTTAAACCTATTGAAAAAACAATTACAAACAGCGAAGTTCAATTTATAATTCCTATTAATCCTAATAATGGACTAATTATGTCTAGTTATAGTGATTGTGCAAATGCAAAATATTGGAACTTATTATTAGCCAAAAAAGGAATTGATTATGTTAAAAATAAATTAAATGAAAAATTAAATGAATTGTTCAATATTTATAATATTATAGTTCCAACTAGTAAATACATTAAGATGTACTATTGGGATGCGGGAGTTGCTTATTGGAAGAAAAATGTGGATTCAGACTATTTAAGTTCTAAATTATTAAATCTAATGCCGCGCGTTTTTATTATTGGAGAGAATTATTCAAATTATCAGGCATGGTGTGAAGGCGCATTAATGACTTCTGAAAATTGTATTGTTAAACTATCAGAGGAATTAGATGCAATTCAAAAAAATAAACAAACAAGAAAGCAAGGAGGTCGTAATGGAGCAAAAAAAATTACACTAGAAGAAGTTAAAAAACATAATAAAAAAAGCGATGCTTGGTTAGTAATAAATAACAAGGTTTATAATGTGACTAATTGGATAGATAAACATCCTGGTGGAAAAATTATTATGAAAGGAGTTGGAAAAGATGCAACTCAACTTTTTTTACACTATAAACATCCCAATTTTGTAAAAGAAAGTATTTTACCAAAGTATTTTATTGGAGATTTAAAAGAATAATTTATATATATTATCTAATACTAATATATATATGCGTATCAAAGATTTTTTAACAATTTTTCTTTAAAGAGAAAATCTAGAAAAAAAATGCGCGGTTGTGGGAAAAAAAAAATCAACACCAAAATCAACCCCAAAATCAACACCAAAATCAAGACCAAAATCAACACCAAAATCAAGACCAAAATCAACACCAAAATCAACACCAAAATCAAGACCACAGTTAAAACAAAAATTAACACCTTTAGAAGAAGCAATACAAAAAAAAGAAGCTGCTTGGGAAAAATATAGGAAACTTGAAGGTGATAGAAGTTATATTCAAAGGCGATTAGATTCTTTTGTGGATGATGTTAGTGACGAACATACTGAAGAGCGTTCAAAATCTTTATTAAGAGAACTAGAAATGATTCACAAACCATTGGACGATGCCTATGAAGATTATCTAGATGCAAAAATGGAATTTGATAGTGTAGCTGCAAGTAGTCATTAGACATCTATAGCTATATTAATTATAAAATTGAAATAATTATTTATGAAATTAAAAATAATATTACAATATTAATATGAGCTCTAACGCCTCTACTAGTGCGCGCATTATTGCTGACAAAACTGTTCGCTCTAATGCCTTTGCAAATACCTTTGCAAATACCTTTGCAAATACTATTACGAATGCATCTACTATAACTACTAGTAAACAATGTAAACAATGTAATAATAGTATTAACAATAATGCAAATCAGTATAAAGGATTTGATTGTGTATTTTGCAGTAATTATTGTAGGTCAATATTTTCAGAACAAATTTTTGAAAAAGATTATAATCTACTCCGGCATGAAGTATGGTTTAAATAATATTTAAATTATATTTAAATAATATTTATATATATAAATATAGTTATATATATAAATATAGTTATATATATAAATATTATAATGATAAGTGATAACAATATTTTTTTATTAATTAAAGAAGCTTTTTGTAAATATAAATGCGATGGATTAAAATGTTCATTAGAAGATATAGTAAAATTAGCACAAGATCTTGAAGAATTAAAAAATAATAATAACTATGATACTAATATATGGAGCAATAAATGCAAACAATATTTAAATATTAATTGCCCTGGTGAATTAAATACTATTATTTCATATATCATAAATAGAGCAAAACATCTTGCAATTTAGTATCTTCTTTTTGTATATCTTTTTCTTCTTTTTTTTGCATATTTTTTAGTTTTACGACCCGCGTCAGGTGGTGCTTCATAATTTTCCTCTTTGTCCTTTATTTGCTTTAGTCCATAATCAAGATACTGCTGTGTTAACTCCTCGCAATCTGGAATAGTGTCTATAAAAGTTTTTCCAGCAGTTCCTATTTTACCTGAAGCTTCTCCAAAATCTATTATTACTATCTTTTTAGTAAATGGATTTATAAGAATATTATCAGGATTTAATAAATCGTTATGATATATCTGGTTAGACCTTAAAATATTATTTATAATGCGTAATGGACTAACTATAGAATCACATAACTGCATTGCGGTCATATTTCCAAATTTTTTCTTTGTCTCTTTGGTTATTTGATAAAATGGATAAGTGTTTATTATTGTGCCAAGTGTTATAAAATCTTCTTGTTCAATATATTCCATTTTAATATAATATTCTTGTTCATTTACTTTAGCTGGATCAGCTGATGTAATTTTACCATAACTAATTATTTCAGGTACATAAAAAGTTGTATTAATTTTACTTTTATATCTTCTTTTAGTTGAACTTTTATCTCTACGTTGGCTTACTTTAAATGCTTGTTGTTGATAATATATTTCGGCTAATATTTTAGTAAGAATTGCGGCCGCCGCGCCTTGATTTAATGTAAAAAATTTAAATTTTTTATAAAAATATCTTGTACTTCCGCCTTTTGTTGTAAAAAATTCTATAATGCAATCGGCATTTACTACTCTACCTGTCTTGTCGTTATACGTTACAAAATAATCTTTTGTTTTTTTTGCTATTAGATTTGTAGTCATGTAAAATCCAGTATCAACGATATCCTTACCATTTTTATATATATTATTTAATGAACTAGAAAAACGCGTTATGAATTTTTCTTGTACATTATTTTGGGCAAAATTACTTATTGCTGATTCTAATTCGTTTTGATTTTTTTGATCTATTTGAGAAGATTTTTTCTTATCATCCAACACATCCAACACATCCGAGTCATCCAACACATCCGACCCATCCGAAGAATTAGAACCTACATCTAAAATTAAACTAATAGGCATTTATACTATAATACTATAATACTATAAAAAAAAATATTTAATGGTTAGTACATTCTATTGTAATTAATAAAACTTGTCATTAATATAAAATTTGCCACTATTATCTTTTCTACATTTACCAATAATACTTGGATTGTGTTTATTACTTAATATATCTTCATGTAAGTAAATATTATAATATTTATTTGAATCACTATCAATACTATAATCACTATCAATATAATACTCTATTCCATTAATTTCTTGTGGCCAAATATTTTTTTTATTAATTGGAACACATTCTGTATTTGTTACAGATGAGACTCCGTATGGAGCACCTTTAATATGCGTGCCACAATAATCTTCGTTTTCTTTTTTACGTCGCGTACACTGATGACCACTGGCACTTTTTGCACAACATCTAAAATTTGTAGGTACAATATTTTTAATTCTTTTTCTTCTTGAAAAATCTTCTTTAGATAATGCTAATGCATTATAATCATAAATAAATTGTAAAAATTCATTTGAATTGGAGTCTCCAATAATAGTACATTTATTTATACTAAACCATTCTTTAATATCATCTTTAAATAATGAAATATGACTTTCAACTTTTTTGGCTACTCGTGTTTCCATTTATACATTTTATAATAAAATCTTTCTAATTCAATTTTATTATAATAAAATAAAAATGTTTAAAAATGTTTAAAAATGTTTAAAAATGTTTAAAAATATTCATATTCTGGTAAAATATAAAAAAATATACATAAAGCTATAAACCATGTTAGAAAAAATATATATTTACTTGTTTCTATGTTTAAAAATTTCATAATACTTTGAAACACTACAAATATAACAGATAACACTAAAATTGTTATAATAGTTCTAATTAGACTTCTATCCATATATAAATAAAAATATATTTTATTCTAATTTTTTTGCGGATGAAAGCTTTCTTTTAATATTTTCATTTACTTTTATTTCTCTATTATTTAAAATATAATCAGTAATAGTATTAACATCAATATCAATATTTAAATTTGTTTTTTCTTTAAAAAACTTTTCCAAACTGTCTATAAGGGTTTTTTTATTTAAAGAAGCTTTTGTTTTGCTTTTACAATAGACAATTTTACCAGAATTAATATCAAAACAATCAATTTCATTATTTTTCATAATAGTTAATAAAGTTATTGTTAAATTTTTTTTCTTATTTTTATATTCTTTTATAATAGTTTGCAGCTCTTTAACTTTCTCATCATTTTCAATCCATTCTTTTATTATAGTAACTAATTCTTCTTTTGAAGCCATTTTACAATTGTTTTTTATTACTAATAGTTATAATATTATGTTTAAATATTATATAAAAATTATATAAAAAAATTAAGTTAAAATAATATTAGGATTATTAAGATTATAGTTAACTAACCGCTCTATCAATTGTGTTTTACAACCACTTACTTTTAATTTAAAGGATCGTAAAAAAAACTTTAATGTAGAAATTGTGTATTTTTTACAAATATTAGTTAATTCTTCGCTTGTTGCGCTAGATGTGCTGGGTACGCTAGGTAATGTGCTTTTTTTTTTTAAAACTATAGTTTCATGTAATTTACAATAAACGCCATTTTCAGTTTTAATTGCAGAACATTTACATTGAATTCCTTTTTTTTTACCATTTAAAAAAATCCATTGACAATCATTTAATTTCATTGAATAAGTTTTAGGTGAAGTAACTCCTTTTACTATTTTAACTCCATTCATATCAATATATGGTAATATTTTTGGAGTTATTTGTCTACAATAAGGGCATTTTGTTTCATTTATTTTAATATTTATAATTTCAAAATAATTAGTATTTGCTTTTTGTTTTAATAATTCATTATATAAAGATAAGTAATTAAATTTATGCCCGCAATCTAAAGTAATAAAATTGTCTTGTAATGGTTCTTTAGTTATTAAACAAATATTATCTTGATTAGGATTATTAGGATTATTAGGATTATGTGATAACTCTTCTAAAAGAATATCGTAAAAGCTCATTTATTTATATTATTTTTTTATTTTTATATATTTATATTAATTTTAATTTTAATTTTAATTTTAATAACATATATTAATATGTCTCAAAATGTGTGGGGTGCAATAACTTGGTTATTATTTCATAGTTTTGCTGAAAAAATAAATGAAGAACAGTTTATTAATGTAAAAGAGAGATTGATTACTTTTATAAAAGATACATGTCTTAATTTACCGTGTCCAATTTGTTCAAAACATGCCTTAGAAGTTTTAAAACAATCAAATATGAATCTTATTAATACTAAAGCTGATATGATTGAGTTTTTAAGACAATTTCATAATATAGTTAATATTAAACTAGATAAACCAATCATTGATAAAAATTATGTTATAACTTATTATAAAAATGTTAATTTAAAAGCAATTATTCAACAATTTATAAAAGTCTATTCTCATAAATATGGAAATTATGAAATTAAAGCATTTCAAAGAGCAAATGAACGTCATTTATATTTAAAAGGAGCCATAACTAATATGAATATAATTTTACGTTATTGTAGAGCTTATTAATTCACCGCCTCTATAAACAGAACATTTAAAGGTTTGTTTATTTGGACGACTACATACAGCATTAGTAGATACTAACTCATTAAAAAATAATAAATCTTTTCTATTAACAGCAAACCACATCCAAAACCATACTGATCCAAAAAATAATCCTATAACAATTCCCATAAAAGTGCCAATCTCATCAGAACAGTTTCTAGTATATTGAAATACAGAATTAATTATAGTTCCAAATAATGTAAATATTAAAATCATTGGATTAACTAAACCTTGAGATTGCGCAGGAGGTATCATAGGCCACATTAAATAAATAAATGTAAACCAACAAATTGCAGCTTGTGTATTTGGTCCCTTATAATCACTGGATGTTATTGATAATAAATCACAAGTTAATGGTCCTTGAACTGGTCTATTTGGAAATAAATTTAAACTTCCTACAAGTAAACAAAATCCTATTGTTAAAATAATACCGCCTAAATAAACAATACCATTTAATTTAAAATTAAATATAGAAGCTACTACAAGAAAACAAACAATAAATAATGGATATAAAGACGCAAAAAGAACCCCTAAGTTCTCAAGTGAAGTGCGAATAGACATATATATATAATATAAAATATATAATTATAGATTTAATATAAATATATAATTATATTAAATATATAATGGGTATTCCGAGTTATTTCGTTCATATTGTTAAAACTTATCCTAGTGTAATTAAAGAGTTTGTACCAAATAAAATAAATATAGATAATTTTTATTTAGATTCTAACTCTATTATATATGATGCAATTAAAACTAATATATATAAAAAAGGAGATATTACTTATGAAAGTAAAATAATTAAATGGATATGTGAGAAATTGTTATTTTATATTAATTTAATAAATCCTAAAAAAAAAGTATTGATTGCATTTGATGGAGTTGCGCCAGTTGCCAAATTAGATCAACAGCGTAATCGGAGATATAATACTTGGTTTGTTAATAACTTTTTAGAAAACGCTGAAAATCAAAAAAAAGAATTATGGGATAGTACATCTATTACTCCTGGAAGTAATTTTATGAAAACACTAAGTAGTGATATTAAATTATTTTTTAAAGATAAGTTACCAAAATTAGATATTATTATTTCTAGTAGTGAATATAATGGTGAAGGCGAACATAAAATATATAAATATATTCGCAAACATACAACATATCATAATGCAACTACAACAATAATTTATGGATTAGATGCAGATTTGTTAATGTTATCTTTAATTCATTTAAAAATAACTACTAATCTTTATCTTTTTAGAGAAACTCCACATTTTATTTCATCTGTTAATAATAGATTAAAACCAAATTGTTTATATGTATTAGATATATTTGAATTAAATGAAAAATTAAAAATAGAAATGATTAATAGTAATACTAATAGTAATACTAATAGTAATAGTAGTACTAATAAGAATAAAAATATTACTTTAGACTATATATTTTTATGTTTTTTATTAGGAATGATTTTTTGCCGCATTTTCCAGCATTAAATATTAGAACAAATGGAATACAAATTATTTTAGATGTATATAATTCAAAACAGATTAGTATTATTGAACCAGACGGAACCATTAATTGGAGAGAATTAAGAAAATTAATAGAACATATTGCCTTAACCGAAGTTGAATTGTGTAAAATAGAAACAATAAAACGTGATAATTTAGAACAACGTTTAAGTGATTTTAAAAATAAAGAAACAGAGGAAGCCTTAATGAATCTTCCAATTTTAGATCGCGCAGTTGAAAAATATATTGCGATTGGAGAAAATGGTTGGCAGAAAAGATATTACAAAGAATTGTTTGATATAGAAATCAATGATTTCAGAAAACAAGAAATTTGTTTAAATTATTTAGAAGGATTAGAATGGACTTTTAAATATTATACGGAAGATTGTCCTGATTGGAGATGGCGTTATAAATATAAATATCCGCCTTTATTAGAAGATTTATATAAGTATATTCCACACTTTTCTACAACATTTATTGAACAAAATACAAATCAACCAGTTAGCCAAGAAATACAATTAGCTTATGTGCTTCCGCGAAATAGTTTACACTTGTTGCCTGAATCAATCTCTAAAAAGCTGCTTGACTTAAAAGCAAATAATTATAAATTAGATTATACTATTAAATATGCTTATTGTAGATATTTATGGGAAGGACATGTTGAACTACCTGAAATAAATTTAAATGAATTAGAAAATATAGTTAAAAATTAAGAAATATAATATTATATAAATATTATAGTATGTCTCAAATAAGTCATCCAGTGTATACCACGTTATCTGTGAATGAGTTTAAACAAATTTTGGCGGTTATAGATGCTCCAGAACAAAACGCAAATGTAGCCATTATATTAAAATTTGGAGCAACTTGGTGTGGTCCGTGTAAAAATATTAAACAAGTATGCGCAACTAGATTTAATGAATTATCAAATAAGATTACCTGTTTTGACTTAGATATTGATGAAGAAACTAATAATGAATTATATAGTGCGTATGCGAGTAAAAAAATGATTAAATCAATTCCAACTATTTTTGCGTATGTCTCTAATCCAGAGAGAAACTATGCGCATTGGTGGGCTCCTGATTTGTCTGTGAATAGTTCTAAACCTGAAGATGTTGAATTGTTTTTTAAAAAAATAAATAGTTTGACTAAATAACTTAATTAAATAACTTGATAAATAATATTAATATATAGTATATAATGGATAAATTAAAAAAAATAAAAACAAAAACAAAAACAAAAAAGAAAAAAGTTATGTCTGATAAAGAGTTTTCAAAAATGTTGAAGCAAGAGCAAGAAAAAATAAATAAATTTAAATACATGGTTAGAAAAGATAAGACAATGAAAAAATGTCATAACTTTTGTAAAAATGATTATTTGGCAGAGAAATATAAAAAGAACCCAATCACTGTAAAAAAAGTTAAATCAGAAAAAGATAAAAAAAAATTTGAAAAAATAAAAAAATCATTCGAAGAAATGGTTGAAGGACTGTGTAAAAGAAACTTTTGCAATGAAGGGTGTGCGGAAGGATTTGATTTTAATTTGTTTTCTGGCACTGTTAAAGAAAACCTACAAAAAAACTTTAAAGAAAAGTTTAACAAAAAATTATACAATGGATTTGTTGACAGTTATTCTCCTGCGGAAGTTGAAATGTTAAAAAAAAGAGGCGCGTTGTCTGGATGCGGAGACCAATCAATGAATTAACCGCGCTGTTTTTCATAAATAATAATTTTATTAATATATCTAATTAATATATATTAATGAAAAAATCAGTTAAAACAAAATCAGTTAAAACAAAATCAGTTAAAACAAACAAATCAACTATGAAAAAATGCGAACACTTTTGTAAAAAGGATTATATGCCTGAAATGGCTAAAATAAACGATAAACGCAGGAAAGAAGAAAAAAATCCCTTAGCAATAAGAATATATGGTTTAGTCGATAAATATAAAACAAAAGCAAAAGATATTGAGTATAAAGGTTGTAAAAAAACATATTGTAATGAAAAATGTGAAGGATATAACTTTAATAGTGATACAAAATTTCAAAAAAAGTTTCAAAAAACAAGAAAAAATGGATTTGTTGACAGTTATTCAGCAAAGGAAATTAAAATGTTAAAAAAAAGAGGCGCAATTTCTGGGTGTTGGAAAGTAGGTAAATCATATGGTTATGGTTATGATATTTTTCATAAATAATAATTTTATTATTATATCTAATTAATATATATATTAATGAATAAATCAGTTAAAAAAAATGGTAAACAAAGTAAACAAAGTAAACAAAGTAAACAAAGTAAATCGGCAAAAAAAGACAAATTAAGTAGCCCTAAAAAAAAGTGCAATAACTTTTGCCAAAATGATTATGCGGCAGAACTATATAAACAGAACCCAAGTAATTATGAAACTAAAACAAGACAACGTATTATTGACAATCAAGTTTGCAAGAAAGTTTTTTGCGATGAAGATTGTAACGGTCCAGCTTATCGGTTTCATGGTAATACATTATTTCAAACTATCTTTAGAAACAAATTAAACAAAGGATTTCTTGACGAATATTCAGCAAAGGAAGTTGAAATGTTAAAAAAAAGAGGTGCGTTGTCTGGGTGCGCGAATCCAATGAAAAGCACAAACCCATTGCAACCCTATAACAATTATGATATTTTTCATAAATAATAAATAAATAATAAGTTTATTAATATATATGGCAACCAAAAAAGTAAGAAAAGGACCAACCGAAAGTGCAACCGCATTTAATGTAGGAACTAAAAAAAAGGGTAATGATGGAAATTATTGGATAGTTGTGGCAACAAAAGCCAATGTGCATAAATGGCAAAAAATAACAAAAACAATGAAAACATCAATCAAATCTTCAAGAAAACCCTCGACTAACTCAAAAATGAAACAATGTGAAGACTTTTGTAAAAATGATTACAAAGACCATATTGTAAAACATAGAGAGAAAAATCAAAAAAAATATAATTATATATATAGTGCTACAAATAAAGCAGATCAGTTTGGTTATGCAACTTGTAAAAAATCATATTGTAATGAAAAATGCGAAGGATTGGATTTCTTTGGAGATAAAGAAGAAGAACTTGCGCATAAAAAAAAAATTAACAATAGTTTTATGAATACTTTTTCTGCAAAGCAAGTTGAAATGTTAAAAAAAAGAGGCGCTCTCTCAGGCTGCATGAATCCACGAGGAGCAACTCAATTATTGGGCCTAGGTTAGTTAATAATACTTATATTAATACTAATATTAATACTAACATTAATATTATATTTTTTATTATATTAATAAAATAATATAATAACTATGAGTATAACAAAAAAATCTACAAAACTCAATTCAACTATGAAAAAATGCGAAGACTTTTGTAAGAATGATTATTTAGTAGAAATGGAGAAGTTTAATAAGAAATTTCCCGCAGTAAAAAGTCACGCAAAAGCTGTTTTAACAAAATTGTTAAAACTAGAGAAAAAAAAATGTTGCAAGCTAAAAAAGATGGTATTAAAAATGCTGAAGAAGTTTTTAAAAATATGATGAATAATACTAAAAAAAAATTGTTAGAATAAAAAAATTACCCTTATAGTTGTAAAAAAAAATATTGCAATGTGAATTGCGAAAAAGGGTATGACTTTAATGGTAATATAAAACTTCAAAAACAGTTCCGAAAAACATTTAAAAATGGAGTTGCTGATGGATTTGTAAATGCTTATTCTGCCAAGGCAGTTAACATATTAAAAAAAAAAGGTGCTCTTTCTGGTTGTAGTGATGGCAAGGGTACAATATATGCTCCGCATATTTATGATGTTTTTCATAAATAATGTTTCGTTTTTTTACGATGTCTTGAAGACTTTTTACGATGTCTACGTTTAATTTTTCTTGTTTTTTTACCGCGGCCGTACGGCCGTACATGTGGATTATTGTTTGATTGTTCTATACTAACTTCATAAGGAAGTTTTTGATCCCGTAGTTTAGAATCTATAACATGCTTATATTGCTTATATAAATCTGGATTATATTCTATAGAAAACATTTCTTTTAAATGATCTTCATTTAAAAATGAAACTGAACCATTATCAAATAAATTTTCTTTATTGTTACTAGTAAATGAATTCCATAAAACAAATGGTACTGGCAGCAATTTTTTTCTAAAAGATTTCTGTGATTTTCCATATGGCCATATATATGGCATAAATAAATATTCTCCTTTTTCATTTACTGCAAATCCATTATCGCTATTAACTATGACAACAGCATTTTTAGATGGTTTTAAACGAAGATCTTGTCTCAGTTCCTCCATTTCTTCTTCATCGCTCTCATCAGTTGGCTCATTTGATGTTTTGGGCATATATATATATATATATATATATATATTACTAAATATTATTAATAAATAACGTTTGTTTAAATTGCAATTTATTATTAGTATATATTAATAATAATGAATAAAAATTTAGATATAGATTTAAATATAGAAAATTATAATATTTAGTTATAATATTTAATTATAATATTTAGTTATATTATAAATAATATGAATTTATTGAAATTTAGAAGAAAAAGCTTTGCCACCTTGAAAAAAAGAAAATCTACAAAAAGAAAATCTACAAAAAGAAAATCTACAAAAATGTTTAGTATTAGAAAAAAACATTATATGAAAGGGGGAGGGCTACGCGCTATACTCACTGAAGATGACAAAGAAGAAATCGATAAAAATGAGCAAGTTAAACCTTGGATGAAAACTGAGATTAAGGCGGGAATGGGAATAGAACATGATAAAGAAAATGAAGAATTCATCGTTCATGTAAGAAAAGGGTACACCATCCGCATAGACAATGCTACTAAACCTATGGCATATGAATTATTTTTAACTATATACAATAAGGCAGATATATTGCATTATCAACCTGATTACAAACGGACTACTGTAAATGATGTTGAGTATTCCGATCAAGGGTTAACGGCCGCAGATAGTGATTTGAGACAAATAGGAAATATTGCTTGGATGCGTGCGGTGGACGCTTGGTGGCAACCGAAGAAACCTTAGTTTAATGACAATTTTATTTTAGTATAGATTAGTATATATTATTCTATAGTAATAGTAAATGAATAAAAATTTAGATATAGATTTAAATATAGAAAATTATAATTTTAATGATTTATTAAAATTATTTAATCTTAAAAATAATTTTTGCGATAATGAATTAAGAAATTGTTATAAAATAGTAGTTCAGACGCACCCAGATAAAAGTGGTTTAGACAAAAAATATTTTTTATTTTATACACAAGCATTTAAAATCCTTAAAAAAGTATATGAATACAACAATAAAAAAAGTAGTGTTTTAAACGAGGCCAAATCAAAAATAGAATATATAGGATTAAGTGAAGATGAAAAAGGTAAGCAACTTTTAATAAAAGAATTGCAAGAGACACGACCAGGAGAGTTTAATAAATGGTTTAATAGTACATTTGAATCGCTTAATCTAAATAATGAATCTAATGATGGATATGGAGAATGGTTAAAGTCTGATGAAGGTTTAACTGGGGAGAGTGATGGCGTTGAAAAGTGTGGCTCAATGAATCAATTACATTCTACAATAAATAATAAAAAACAATCTTTGTGTGCGCTAATAACTAAACAAGAAATAAGAGAATATAACACCTTAGGAAATAATAATAATTTAGATAGTAATGTAAAAGAATATTCCTCAGGAATTTTTAATAAATTACAATATGATGATCTTAAAAAAGTTCATTTAGAAAGTGTAATTCCAGTTTGTGAGAATGATTATGAAAAAATAAAAAAGTTTAATTCTACAGATGCTCTTATATATTATAGAAATAGGCAAGAATTAAAACCAATTTCAAAAGAGAAAGCAAATGAAGAATTAAAAAACTATTATAATACTTTAGATAAAGAGAGCTGTGAATTGGCTTATAGGTTAACTAAACAAGCAGAAGATGCTGAAAAAAAAAATGAACTCTTATGGAATTCATTACGAAGTCTAAAATAAAACATTATTATATATATATGTCTATAACTACTATAAAAAAACAAGTTCAATCTGCTTTATATGGACTGGATATATCATTATTAAAAACAGACTTTGAAGACTATAAGACAAGATTAGAGTTGTTTAGAAAATTTATATTATTGCCAGAAGGAAATTCTATAGACTCGGGATATAAAAATCATATTAATACATTGTTAAATAAATTACAAGATCATGCAGAGCAATTGATAAATTATACTATGAAAAATGATGAACAAAATATGAAGGATACAAGAAGTATGTATGATAATGTTTCTGACAGTTTGAAAATAGTTATAAATGAAAATGAATATGAATTAGCACGTAATTTAATTAAATTGAATAAAATTAAAAAGAAGCGTATCGAGCTGATACGCAATTTAATACCCCGTTTAAACTTTCCTCCTCGCAAATCTAACACTTCCGTTTCTGTTTCCGGTGAGACTCGCACTCCCATCGGTTGGAAAGTGAGCGCCACGAGCAGGTTTGTAGTGAACACTCCTACAACCACAGCCAAAATCCCTATTTATTCTAGCAATAAAGCGGAGGGTAAGAATATTACCAAAAAATATAAGAATAAAAAGAAAAAAAAACAAAAGGCAAGAGCAAGGACTAGAGCAATAACTAGAGCAATAACTAGAGCAATAACTAGAGCAAGAAAATAAACTGTTTCTCTCTATAACTTTTTATAATTGAATTTTCAGATTAGATAAATATAAAATAGTTTAGAAACTATTTTATATATACTATAATAATATTATATTATATATAAAATATATATACTATGAAAGTTGAAAAACTAGTAATAATAATAATTTTATTTATAGGAGTTTCCGCATTATATAAACAATTTAATTCTCAAGAAGCAAAAAAAAATAATAAATATTATAATTCATTGATAGAAACTTATCTTTTAAATAAAGAAAGTTTTGGGTTTTCATATAAACCAATATTATGGATTTATTTACAAAATGATTCACAAATTTGTCCCGCAGTAAATAATCGTTTTTGGATTAATTTTGGCTCACGAAATTCAAGCAATTTCAATCAACCATATCAAATATATACAATTCAATCTATTATAAAGAATTGCTCAGATGATTTTAATATATGTTTAATTGATGATAGTGCTTTTAATATATTATTACCGCAATGGACAATTGATTTAAATAGTGTAGCACAACCTATAAAAAATCATATGCAAATATTAGCTTTAACAGCATTAATTAATGCTTATGGTGGTATGTGTATTCCTTCTTCATTTGTATGTTTTAAGTCATTATTGCCTCTATATACACAAGCAGTGAATGAAAATAAAATGGCAGTAGGAAAACTACAAAATGAAGTATGTAATGAAAATCTACCACAACCAACAATTGCCAATCCAATTTTTATGGCAGCGGCTCCTAATAATACAATACTTCAATCATTTCACAACTATTTATTATCTTTAAACGCACATGATTTAACAAGAACTCAAGACTTTTTAGGCTTGTCTAATTTATGGTTAGAAACAAAAATACAAACAAATGAAATAATCGCAATATGTGGGTGTAAATTAGGAGTTCAAAGAAAAGATAAAACATTAATTCATGCCGAAGATTTATTAATTTCATCATACATAGAATTTGATAAAGAAGCTTATGGTATTTATATTCCATGGGACAAATTAATTAATAGAACCAGTTTAGAATGGTTTGTTAAATTAACACCTGAAGAAGTTATTAACAGTAATACCATAATTGCAAAACATTTGTTAATACATCAATAATAATTATTCTCTTCAAGCCCTTCAAACCCTTCAAACCCTTCAAGCCCTTCAAGCCCTTCAAGCCCTTCAAGCCCTTCAAGTTTTTCATTCTTTTCAAATCCTTCTAGTAATTCTTTTTTTAAATTATATTTATAATTTTGAATATACTCTGTATTATTAGTGTTTATATTATTTGTATTATTTATATTAGTGTTATTAATAAGTAGTTTATTTCCAAATTTATCAATATACCGGTAAATGCGATTAACATCTAATTTTGAAATATCATATTCTTTACATATTGTATAAATTTGTTCTTCAGTATATAATTTTTGTAACTTTATAAATAAAGAAAATACATCTTTTTTATCAAGAAATAAAATATGTGATAAGTTTTGAAGAAATATTTGATTATTATATTCATTACTATATTTTGTTAATACTTTTGTAAATCTTATATATCGCAAATCAGGGCATTTTGGAAGCGTTTGTTTAAATAGTAAATTGTTGTAAAATATTTTAATTAAAAAACTCATTTCATTAAATTGCCAAATTTGTTTTTGAAAAGTAATTCTATCTATATAATCAGCTTGACAGATATTATCTAATAATTTAATATATAGTTTAATACTGTTTTTTTTATCAATATAATCTAATTGCTCTATAATATTTTCATGCCATAATAAACCAATAATTGTTCTATCTGCATCATTAATATTAATAGTTTCAGTATTGTTTGAAATTGTACATTTTTTATTAATTAATTTTTTAACAGTATCTTTAGTGTCTTCCGCAATATTTTTAGACATTAAAAATCCCATATTTTCACTATTAAACTTATAATTATTAATATATAATTTATATAGTGTGAATAATAAACCTAAATCATTTTGAACATACTCTAAAACCGTTGGCATAATATTTTTCTCTTTAGCAATATTAGGCATATATATTTCTATAATTTTACTTAACTGTTTATTTGTTGGAGCGGGCAATTCTATTGTATAACAGACTTTAATTAATTCAGTAATTTTTTTATCTATATGATTATTGCCTATACAAATAATTGGAATATATGAAATTTCTTCTAATCTTTGTTTTTTAGTTTTTTTAGGTCTAATTAATTTAATTAAAGTATTAATACCTCCTTTATCACCATTATTCATGGCATCTATTTCATCCATAATAATTACTAATGGTTTTGATTTTTTTGTAAAGAGTGATAACACATTAATATCAGACATATTATTATGTTTAATTGACTCTATTATTTGTTTATTTCTAAAATCGCCCGAATCATACAATATTATATCATATCCTAATGTTTCTAATAAATTTTTTATAAAAAATGTTTTTCCGGAACCAGAAGTGCCATATATATATATACCTCTTTGGATTGAAACCGTTTTTTTATTTTTTTGAAAAAAATCTAAAAATGATTTAATATTTGAAGCAATTTTATTTCTCTCTAATATAGTATTAAAATCAATTGTATTCATTATTAATAATAATTAAATTATTATTAAATTATTATTATTATTAAATTATTATTTAATAATTATTACATATTTGTTCTAATGTTGACCCAGCGTTTGTAACACCATTCCAAGAAACTTTACATTGTTTAGACCATTTGGATTTATTACATAATCCTGAATGTCCTTTAAAATGATTAGTATTAAAGTCCATTGTTTTACCATCTCCTGTATTACAAATCCCTATTTTTTTAACATTAATACATTTTCCATTTTTGGATTCCCAATAGTCAGGACAGTCGCTTACTACAGGTGGAAAAGCGGTTTTCTGTTTTGTTCTATACATAGTATATGCAACACTTATTAACATAATAATAAGTATAAAAGAAGCAATAAATATCACAATTGTTGTAAAATTCATATAAATTACTATAATATTTTATTTTCTTATATTATAATAATTTATATGACTTTTGTCAATAATGGACGTATTAATATATTAGGACCAATTGGTCCTCAATTTCAATTTGCTGATAAAATTCCGGTAAAACAATGTGTATCTTATCGTGAAGCATTGGCAGGTCAATGGAATGATTCATATTTATCATTAGCCTTTTTTAGTAATGAAAATATGACAATTATTCAAAACGCAATAAGAAAAGGAGTATATGATAAATCAAACAAACAATATATAATAGAACCACAAAATTGTAATGAATTAAAAATAATAATGAGAAGTATATTTTTACAATATAGTAATAATTTGCCAGTTGACATAAAACAACAAATAATTACTTTAAATCAATTAGTTGCAAAATTTGCTATAGAACAAATTTATAAAGAAATGATTTCTTATATTAAATATACTCAAGATGCAAGCACAATGGCAGTTCCACTGTCAATGCCAATTAATACAAGTAATAAAAATACTACTTTAGGAATGCGACCATTAATGTAAATAATTTTTAATAATCTTTAATAATCTTTAATAATGTTATAATATATAAAATAAAACAATATAAATACTATATTTTATAATAAAATAGTATATATTGTGTATGGATGCCCGAGCGGTTTAAGGGGGTAGACTCAAGTTCTACTATCGCAAGATGCGTGGGTTCAAATCCCACTCCATACAATAGTATATTTTTTATACTATTGTATACTATTGTATTTAAAAAATATTAATATTATAATATTAATATAAATTATATGGGTAAATGTGCGCCTGGTGTAATTTGTATAGAAAATATAACTATGTTATACATAATTATACTTGCAAGTATATTATTAATTGTAGTTTATTATCATACTTTTAGTAAAAGTAATAATAATAGTAATTATAATAGTAATAATAATAGTAATCAAAACGATAGTATTTTTCCAAGAGCAAATTATGGATATTCAAATGTTAAAAATGATATATTATTAAATCCATACGAAGGGCCGACTAGAGATACTAGACTATTTCCAAATTTAAATATTACTTCTTTAAAGATGCCAATTAATATTGAGACACAATCGGTTGATACTAATTATAGACAAATAGGAATATTGACAAGGATAGATAATACAAAAGAAATGATATTGCCATTGATGGGTAGGCCATTAATTACGCATAGAGATAAATGGAATTTTTATACAATTGGAGAGAATAATATGATAAAAATTCCGATACAGCATAAAGGAGTTAATTGCACTAGTTCTTTAGGATGTAATGATTTATATTCTGGGGATATTATAAAAGTAGAAGGTTATAATTCAGAGTTTAAAGTAACTCTTTATGAGAATAATACGTTAAAATATATTCCATATATATAATAACAAGACTAATGGTTTCAACTACTTGCCGTAATATTCTTCCAGATTTAATGGTTACAGAGCTTAATTGTGGTTGTTCTGATTCAACTTCTCGTTATAGAAGAATTGCTCGTAATGCAATTTTACCATTTTACTATGATTGTGCTGGTGTTAGTAATTTAGAAAATTGTAATAAAGTTTTTTTTCTAAAAAACGCAACATTTTACTCGGGAACAAGTTCTAATATTTCTTCATCATTATTAACGCAAGCAATGCGTTATTCAAAGTTAGCTCAAAATGTTTCTAAAACACCAGAAGGAAGACGAAATAATTTAAATATCGCATATTTAAATCATATTATTATAAATTCTACAAACACTATATGGTATAATGGAGCAGTTAAATATAATTTAGAAAATCAAACAACAAATAATATTCCACAATTTATATGTGGAAAATTAAAAAATTAAAAAATTAAAAAATTAAAAAATTAAGAAATTAAGAAATTATATTATTATATTAATATATAATACTATGCATAAAATACAAAAATCAGCAGATGGTAAATATCATATTAAGGGTAAAATATATGATAAATTAGTTGGTAAGCGCGCTGAAGTGGGTCATGGTAAAGCATATAAAACAGCAGGCGGTCTTACTATTGATGATTTAGTATATATAAAAGGTCGCTGGAAGTCTAAAATAAAACATGAAACCGCAAAAAAAGAACTTAGATTACAACAGCATGGTTTTTATTCAGAAAAAGGCAAATTTGGTTATGTTAAATCCGTTCCAAAACAACCTACTAAATCTAAAAAAGTTAAAACACTTGCGTTAAATCTTGAAGAATTAGATAAACTTAAAGAAAGTAATACAAAACGGTTACATGGTATTCGTTTACCAACACCTCAACGCATTCCATCGCCGCATTCGCCTTCTTATTATGGATCTAAATATAAAAATCATAGACAAACAGTTAAAAAAAACAGCTCTAGAAGGTCTAGCAGCTCTAGAAGGTCTAGCAGCTCTAGAAGGTCTAGCAGCTCTAGAAATTCTTAAAGAACTAGAACAAATAGTTAAATATAATTAATATAATGTTATAATATTTGATAATAATAAAATTGGAATCATAGAAGTATCTACTTCTAATTGTTGTGAAGATATATGTTTTTTAATAAACATATCAAAATAGTTTTTGTTAATTAAAATAATATTCTTTTTACAATGAATTATGTAATCATTATATAATTCATATAATGATATATAACTATGTATTGTTTTATATTCTATAATTTTTTTATTTAAAAATGTAATAATATCTTGTTGTTTATTCCACAAAGTACAAGATATGCCTGTAATATATGAACCATCAATTATAATTTCTGGATAAAAATGTTTAATTATATTGATTAATGATAAATCATTAATATCATTATTTTTATATGATATTCCACTATAATTTTTAAATAATATAGAAATTTCATCTATTTCTAAATAATATTCATTAGGATCTTCTTTTATTGTTTCATCCCAAAAAACTAAAAATTTGGAAACAAACGGAATTTTAGTACTAGTATAGTCTAAAAACCCTTCTTTTTCTTCATTATATTTTAACTTTGATTTTAATAACTGTTTTAATGTAGTTTGAGGAATTATATAAGGCATTTTAATTTCATCTAAATATACTTTCCATAAATATAACATATTTTTCATAGAAATAATAGAGCTTATTGATTCTTGAATATTTAAATTAATAAAATAGTCTACTATAGTTTCTTTTGTATTATTTTTTAAAAATAATATGCGATTTACAATATCAATTGTATTTATTCTATCTAAATAACAATCAGCGCTTGTAAATCTATTTGAATAATAACAACTTACAATAACTAAATCAATTAAATATTTAAATATAATATCATGATCATAGTCATTATTTTTAGTTACTAAGATACGACATTCGCAATAGTTGTGTTCATGATATTTAAATTTGAAACAAGTCATTACAGAAATATGTCCAAAATATTGACTTCCAATATTTTCAATTGTTCTCAATAAACTTTTTGCGTTTGCTGATATAATATTTATATTTGTTGGTTTTTTTAAAATAATATCCCCAATAATAGTTAAAAAATATTTAATTTCTTCTTTTGTTTCAAATATATTTAATAATATATTTTGAATATTTTGAATTGTATTAGATTCGGGTAATGAAGTCAAAATTGATAACTCTTTTATATTTTTTATAATTGATGTTTTAATTTTATATTTCCAAGGCATTAAGTTTGTATTATTTCTTAATTTTAATAATATATTATAAATAATAGTATCTTCTTTTATTATATTATAGTGATCATTATCATAACAAAAAAAAATTTCACTTGTACTATTATAAAAATATTTATTACTATTTATAAATTGTTTAACAAAATTATTGTGGGCATCTTGTCTTTCTTCTTTATCTAATATATTTTTTTTAGCATTCACCAAATAACTAGGCAACTCAATTAATACATAATTTTTAAATTTTTCATATATTTGCGGGTCATTATCATACAACTGATTTAACTCATCTATTTTATCATGCAGTTGCGTTAGCATTAATTATAATGTTTATAACTCTTTATATTTGTTTATAACTCTTTATATTTGTTTATAACTCTTTATATTTGTTTATAACTCTTTATATTTGTTTATTAGTTTTAGTTTTTTAGGCTCACTGGATTTACTAGATTTACTAGATTTACTAGATTCACTTGACTCATTCGGTTCATTGTTTTTATTTAAAAATTTTATATATTCTTCTTTAAACTCTTGTAATTCTTCTAACCAAATAGTCTCAATGGTCTTTGATTCTAATAATTTTAGTTCAGCTTCTTTATTATTTTTTTCTTTTAAATGCTTTGCCACATTTTCTTCGCTTACACTATCAAATGGCATTTTTGTAAGATAATTAAATGGGTTCTCTGTATTTTCTGGATTTGGATTAAACTTATGAATAATAAGTAATTCTACAATTTCTGAATCTTTTTTTTTACGCAAATCAATTTGATTTTCTAAAAGTGCCAAAATAAATCGCGCTTTATTTGATAAAATTGTCAATTCATTTTTTAGTTTATTAATTTGTTTTTCTTTTCTAATAATGTAATAATGATATCTAATTGGATAATAGTCTTCAATAATAGAACTTGCTGACTCATATTTTTTAAGATGTTCTTTATTATCAAATAAATGCATATTATTAGTTGAATACGTTGTATATAACTTTAATAGTTTTTCTAATTCTGTAACTTTTTCATTACAATTTCCACTAATGTCAGTTGTTTGTACTAGTAAATTATCTAATAATCCAGGATAAAACTCAATTACAAAATTAACATTTGATTCTGTAGACATATCACTATAGTCTTTAATAATTTTAGTCTCTTTATTATCCATAAGCGTTTCTATAAACTCTTTATAATCTTGAGTCCAAACCCCAATCGGCAGTTCAGTAATATTAATTTTATTGTCGTTAATTTTAGTATATAAACCTTTAATTAAATATTTTTTAGGCGCAATTAATTCAATTGTTCCTTTAAATCCATTATAATATGGCGTTATTTCAATCGCATGTTCTTGTTTATTTAACATCAATGTTAATTTTTCAATAATTTGAAATACATTATAACACATAATATCACTACTAAATCCAGTACCAATGCCTTTTGAACCATTAACTAATACCATTGGAATAATTGGGACATAATAAATTGGTTCAACTTGTTCTCCATCATCTTCTAAATATTCTAAAATAGGATCATCTTCAGGACGATAAATTAACCTTGTAATAGTATTTAATTTTGTATAAATATATCTTTCAGATGCGGCATCTTTTCCGCCTAAAAGTCTAGTTCCAAATTGCCCATTTGGATCTAATAAATTAATATTATTTGAACCAATAAAATTTTGAGCTAATCCTACAATTGCCGAGTTTAAACTTGCTTCGCCGTGATGATACCCAGAATGTTCTGATACATAACCACTAAACTGAGCAACTTTAATTTCGCTCGTTAAACGTTTTTTAAATGCGGAATATACAATTTTTCGCAAGCAAATTTTTAATCCATCCATAAGATTACAAATAGATCTTTCATTATCATATGTGGAATAATGAATAAGTTCTTTATCAATAAAATCTTGATATGTAATATATTTATCAAGTGTATCAACATACATACTTCTATTGTAGTTAGATAACCACTCTTTTCTATCATCTGATCGTTTCTTATTGAAAACCATATCTATTTTTTTAGAAGATTCTTCACCAGTAGATTTAAACCCTACAATCTTTTTATCTTGAAAATATTCTTTAAACTCTTTGCCAGTACTAGTACCTAATCCTTTATAATATTTAATACTCCATTGTTTTGTATCATTTGTCTGTTTCCATAAATTAAATTCTCCTTCATTATAAAATTGTTTTACTGTTTTTCCTTTAGTTGCTTTTAAAATTGGAGTATTCATATATCCAATAAAATCTGGAATACAAATTAATGAACTCCAAAGCGTATCAAATAAATTAATACACAATCCTTTAATATGACTTCCATCTAAATCTTGATCTGTCATAAACAATACTTTACCATATCTTAATTTGGAGGCGATATCACTTTCAGTATATTCTTTGCCGTGTTCTAATCCTAAAATTTGTTTAATTTCAGTGATTTCTTTATTGTTGCCAATTTTTGTTAGTGTTTCTCCACGCACATTTAATAGTTTTCCTTTCATAGGATAAATACCAATAGTATTTCGGTCTTCTTTAGATAATCCGGAAACAATACCGGCTTTTGCTGAATCACCTTCACACAAAATTAATATACAACTATTAGATTTTTGAGTTCCTGCATAATTGGCATCAATCAGTTTTGGAATTCCTCTAATTGATTTACTTTTAGACCCATCTTGTTTTTTTAATACTTTCATATCATTTATTTCTGTAGTTTGGCATACTGCATCCATTAATCCCATTTTTGCGATTTTTTCAATAAGCTTATCGCTTACATCGCATGCCGACCCAAACTTTGTTATTGGCGTATTCATATAATCTTTAGTTTGACTATCGTAACTTGGATTTTCAATATCACAACGAATAAATAATAATAGTTTTTCTTTAATTGTAGTTGGTTTTACATCCAATTTTTTCTTAAGTTTAATATAGGCTATTAATTTTCTAGTTAATTGATTTAAAATATATTCAACATGTTTGCCGCCTTTTGGAGTATAAATTCCATTTACAAATGATACTTGAGAAAACTCGCCTTCTTTTGAAAACGCAACCGCATATTCCCATCTTTCATTTGCTTCCTCATATTTCATTTCATTATCTCCAACAATTAATTTAATATAGTGTTGAAAATTTTTTACTGGAATAATTTCTTTATTTAATTTAACTTTAATACTTTTATCTGTTACAGCAGCAATATCATAAACTCGTCGTTTTAATAGTGCTACAATATCACTTGTTAAACCATTAACAAGTCCAAGACGTTTATAATCGGGTTTAAACTCAATCTTTGTATATGGTTTATTTTTACATTTAATAATCTTAGGCTCACCAATAATATCTAAATTATTTTTAAATTCTTGAGTGTATTTAAGCCCGCGCACCGAATCAATTGTTTCAATAGAACCCCATGAAGACCAAATTAAAACCAATTTAATTCCAAATCCATTTTTTCCACCAACTATTTTTTTTTCATCTTTATTATAATTAGTAGAAGTTCTTAAATGCGCAAATATTAGTTCTGGAATCCATAGTTTATATTCAGGATGTTGTGCAATGTCAATTCCACTTCCATCATTAATCATTGTAATAACGCCATCATCACTAATACTTATATCTATACAAGAAACTGGAGTAACTTCTTTATTTTCCTTTAATGCTTGCTGCATACGAACAACATGATCACGACAATTTACAATTCCTTCATCAAATAATTTGTATAATCCTGGATTAGAAGTTATCTGCTTTTTAATAATAGTTTGCTCTGTATCTGAATAAATATATTCATTAGATTCAATAGTCTCAACCGACCCAATATATGTATCTGGATTATCTAATATATGTTCTTTATCCGTTTTTTTTTGATACTTATTTAAATTTTCTTGTTCCGGATTCATCTGTATTTTATTATTATCTTATGTTTAACTTATATTTTCAATTTTATTTTATAATTCTAATAATTCTAATAATTACAATTTAAAGATTTTTAAAAATATATTTGTATAATGAACGAAAACTCTAATAATATTTTAACAATACAAACAATACAAATAGCGCCATTTAGAACATTAATGACTGCCCTAAAAGATATACTTTTAGAGACTAATATTACATTTCAACCAGATGGTATTAGAATAATTAATATGGATAAGTCACATACAATATTGGCACATCTATATTTACAATCAGAAAACTTTGAAGTTTTTGAATGTAAAAAAGATAAAATTGTAATTGGTGTAAATATGTTTCATTTATTTAAATTAATTAATACAATAGATAATAACGATACTTTAACATTATATATTGAAGAATGCGATTATGTTGATGGAATAGTTCATCATTTAGGTTTAAAATTTGAAAATGGAGAGATTAAACAATGCAAGACACAAAAATTAAGACTTATTGAACCAGACAATGAAGAATTGGCAGTTCCGGATGTTACTTTTTCATCAATATTAAATATTCCATCAACAGACTTCCAAAAAATTATTAGAGATCTTAGTATTATTTCTGATAAATTAGAAATAAAATCAGCAGGAAATGAATTAATTTTTAAATGTCAAGGGCAATTTGCAATTGCGGAAATTAGACGGTCTGAAGCCGATGGATATATGGAGTTTATACAAAAAAATCCAAACAAAATTATTCAAGGCGAGTTTTCTCTTAAAAATTTAGGTTATTTTATAAAATGTACTAATTTATGTAGTCAAATAGAAATTTATTTAGAAAATGACTTACCACTTATTGTAAAATATAATGTGGCTTCATTGGGCGATATAAAATTATGTCTGGCTCAGTTGCCTCCTTCTTAATCTACTTAATCTACTTAATCTACTTAAACTATTATATTTTGTGGTGTTTCATTTTTAATAGTTTCAAAATAATATATTAATCCCATATAAGTTACTGTTATAGAAGTAAAAAGTATTTTACACTCTGTTGTTGTTAGTTTTAATGAGTTATTATATATTTTATTTAATTTGAATATATATATATTAAATAATAAATAAATTATGTATAATAAAATAGATAGTTTAAGGCAATTTTTTGTTTTTATTGTTTTTTTAATGTAACTTTTTACATAATATAAAGCAATTAATGGGAATAATACATGCCAAGTTAGACCACCAAAAAACATTAATAAGCATATTTTTTTTTCACTAATATCTAAAATTTTTTTTAAAAAATTAAAGATGGGTAAATAATATTTTTTATTAAATTCTAATGTTCTTAATATATTATTTTTTTTTATAAACATTAATGATGCGTTACTTAAGATTGAAATAAATATACCAAAACAAAAATAGATTACAAAATCATAAATTTTATTATTTATAAGATTTATGTATAAAAATAATAGTAATAATAGCTTGACTACTTGAGTGCATAGTATTTTTTGAGACTTTAAAAAAGATTTAAATATTTGTTTTTTTTTTAATTGGTTTAGTTTCCTCTTTGGTTTCCTCTTTGGTTTCCTCTTTGGTTTCCTCTTTGGTTTCCTCTTTGGTTTCCTCTTTGGTTTCTTCTTTGACTTCTGTGTTGACTTCCTCTTTTTGTATAAGATTTGTATTCATATTATATTTAATATTTATAATATATTTTTTGGTTGAACTAATTTTAGATATTTTACTTGTTTTACTTGCTTTACTTGTTTTAAACTGCGAATTATTAATATAATTAATATTAATAGTAAAAAAATATTTCTATAAACAAAATATACAATATTCCACGAATAAGGGGATGTATCTAATTTAAGTATTTTAAGAATTAGTATTAAAATATAAACAGGAAAAGAACCATCAAAAAAAACCCATTCTTTTTGATTTTCAGTAGCTGGAAATATTTGAGCAATTAATGGATATTTATATGTAAATATATTATCCAATGAATTTATATAATAACCATCCATATGACCATTTCCAAAATTATTATCAATTATTTTTTTTATTAACATAGTTCTAGCTTCACGCGAATATATAATAGCTTGAGCAGCACCAAAAGTACAAAATTTATTTTTTCTTAATTTTAAAAAATTATTATTATATTTTGAAAATAGTCCCAATGAACAAAATGAAAAACAATCAACTTTTTCATCTTTTATAAAAGAATCAATTTCATTATAAAATTTTATATCATTATTTATGACAAGAGCATCATCTTCTAATATTATTACATTGTTATATTTTTTTAAATACTTGAAAGCAGTATAGTTTGCGTGAACTATATCATGGCAACTTGATTTAATTGACTCCGGTTTGCCGCCTTTTTTAAATCCTTTATTATATTGAATTATTGTTTTTTTTGCTAGATTTAGTAAAAAAGGGTCTTCATTAAAGCGATAATTATCTTCCATTGTTAATACTAAAAGAACGTCTACATTTTTAAGAATTGGTGTCTTTGTTCGATTTATTACTTTATATCTATAACAAGACATAATATAAATAGTACATTATTTATTCAATTATGTAACGAAAATTTTTTAATTAACTATAATATATGATTAATCCAGAAGAAGTAGATAATATAATATTATTAATTGTAATGTATTATTCTTTTTTTAAAAAAGAAGTATTTCATAATCAAAAACAAATTATTTATCTTTTATTAAATAAAACAAATGTAAAAAATATATTTGGCGTATTTACATCAATAAAACGAATTAATGAATCAACATTATTAAATGATATACATGGTTGTATTGGTTATTGGTCACAGAATTTTAATAGTTTAGATCATAACATTTTGTATAAAGAATTAATAGATGTTAGTTACAAGTCTGTATGGATGGATACTAGAAAAGATAATTTTAAAACACAAATACAAAAAGACTCTAGTACAATGTTAGAAATTGATTTCATGTTAAATCCAATTTATAGTATAAATATAGAAACTGGGATTATTGAAACTCTAAAAAAAAAATTTACAAATAAAAAATATGGAATAATTATTCAATCAAATGATACTTTACAAAGAGCAACCTATTTACCAGAAGTTTTTCCAAACATAAAATGGAATGATTTAATAGTATCAATAAAACAAAAAGCAAATATTGTTTCTAATAATTTTAAGTTATTTGCGTATAAAATATATCAAATAAAATCATACTATTTAGATATTTTAAATAATAAACTATTTAGTTATATTAGTCTATACAACTTTTCACGTTTATTAATAGATAATATGAAATTAGAATTAACTTTTCCATTTCCTTATGCTTATATAAATGATAATTTAAAATGGAATAAAACAGAAGAAGTTAGAAATATGGCAGTTTTATCAGATATATTCAAATATATTATTCATTTTAAATCATTTGCTGACGAAAAGGAAGTTAAACAAATAAAAAATAAAATACATTTTATATTAACTAATTTAAAATATTATAATTCACAAGGATTGTCTTTTTTAGGTTATGTGTATAATAATAGTTATAATTTTAATATAAAAAATAAAGACAAATATTGTTTAAAATTATTAAATGATTTAAATACAGCAGAACCCGAATTTGCGCGTAATGAAATTATTATTGGCTTAAATAAAGCTGGTTGCTCTAACAGCGTTTTAGTAAGCTATAGTGATGTCTTAACTTTTGACATTGAAAGCAGTATATTTAAAATGAATTGGATAATTCAAGCACTAATAAGTTTTAATAAAATAATATCGCTTGAATTAATTATAATTTTTAAAACTAAAATTAATACTATATTAAAAAATATTAAAGAGTTTGAAACAAACTATATTGCAGTTGCATTTGAAGGATTATGCCATATACATAAAGCAAATCCAAATAAAGAGACTATTAGTATGTTATTTCAGTTATTATTTGAGTTAGAAACACGTAAAAATAATAATAATATACTATATAATTTTATTGATTCTACAGCACGAATTGATATAACTGGTCACATTATAAATGGATTATATCAATTAATAAATTAGTTAGTTATTTTTTAAAAAATAACTAACAGCAACTCATCTAGACTATTTGGATCATTTAGTTTTAAAGTTTATTTGCTCATAATATATTATACTAATATAATATATTTTTTAACTTATATGTTTTTTAAATAAACAAGTTGATTTATTTAAACCATCAATATCAGTTAATAACGATGGTTGTGTATTATCACAATTAGAAATCCAAATTTTTATAATACAGAAATTTTTTTTTGGCGAAATTGTTATGCCTGTTATAGTACTACTCATCGTTTCGGTTGTTAATGTTTCACCTAATAGAACATATGATAAACTCTTCCATGTATTATAAACCATTTTATTATTAATTTTAAAAGAAAAACATCCTCCATTAATATTTGACGGGTCTTCCCAGGTCGGATATATTCCTTTTCTCATTAAAAATAACATGCTAGTCTTAACAATTTGTTCTGGAAGATTCTCATACAATGTAATTGCTTCTTTAATACTTTGAATGTCGCAAATTTGTCTATAACTATTCAATTCCCAATTAGTATCATTTGGTAAATGCGCCCATAAAGTCCAAGTATCAAGCAACTTACAATCACTATGTTCTATCATTCTATTTATTATATATAGTAAGTTTTTTATATTATTTTATTCTTTATATTCACAAATCAAATATTCATGTAAGTTTAATTTAATATATTGTTTATGCGTTATTGAAACATTATCTGCAAATTGGTCTATTAAATTAACTCCTTCTATATCTACTATACCTAATTTATTATTAAAATGTTTTATAATTAACCAATTATAAAAATTATAATCAAATAATATGGCATCTTCCGCATAATAATTAATATTTTTATTTTTTAAAATGTTTGTTATATCTATTTCATAATGTTTATCAGATGTTAATGGAAATACTTTTAATAATACTAATATAAAATTATAATTACAAGTTTTTATTTCTGGAGTTGTTAGTATTTTATAATCATCACTTAGTTTTAAAATAGTTTTGTTTTTTGTATCTTTATAAACCTTTACAAAAAAATCGGGATGTTCTTCGTTCTTTACAATTTTGTTATCTTTTATATAAATTACAGAAGTTTCATAATTTGACTGAAACATATTTGTAATATATAACCAAAACTTATGAATATAATATAAAAAATTTAAGAAATATTCAAATAAAACTCGTTGTATATCATATATTATATAAATCATTATACATAATATATTATTTATATTTAAATAATTTTATTTAACTATTTAAGTCTTAATAATTTTATTATTTACTAATTTCCCAATAAATTCTCCTAACTCTTCATCGTCTAAGCACTCATAAATATGATTATTTAACTCATTTTTATAATATTTTTTATTGTTAATTGTTACTAAGACAAACTCCTCCTCTTCCTCTTCCGCCTCTTCTACTTCTTCTTCTTTTTCCTCCTCTTCCTCCTCTTCTACTTCTTCTTCCTTTTTCTCTTCTACTTCTTCCTCCTCTTCCTCCTCTTCCTCCTCTTCCTCCTCTTCCTCCTCTTCCTCCTCTTCCTCCTCTTCCTCCTCTTCTTCCTCTTCATCCTCCTCTTCATATGAGGCATCTCTTGGCAAATTAGTAATTTTAATATTCTTAATATTAAGAGTTTCATTCCAGCCACGTGGATCCGCGAGTAATCCAACTGGTTCATTTTCATTTTTAGTATCATAATTAGCAATTTCTAATTTAATATCAGATGGTTCTGGTTCTGGTTCTGGTTCTGGTTCTGGTTCTGGTTCTGGTTCTGGTTCTGGTTCTGGTTCTGGTTCTGGGTCTTTTTTTAACAAACTATTATATTTCTCTAATAATCCATTATATTTATCATCCAGCTCTTTAAAAATAGGTAATTCTTTTACAACTTGATTTAATTGTTCAATTAGTAAAAAAATACTAATATCATTTTCAATCTCTTTCATAATCGGTTTAAATTTATCTAGTAACACATTATTAATATCAGCAATAACATTTGTTTTTAAAGTTTTAAAAATTGCATCATATTTTAATACTGGATTTTCTTGGTTCTGCATCTTATACTTTATGATAGTAATATGGTTTTAATATGATTTAATAATTGTTTTAAAAATATTATAATTTAAAACAATAAAATATATATACTATATTATTATATTAATAGAATAATGAATACAGAGTTAATTAATTGTATTGTAAGACAAACCAATTTAAATGAAAAAGATGCAGAAAAACTTTTAAAAGAAAATAATAATGATGCGTTTAAAGCAATTAAACAACATTATGGTATTATAGAAAAAAAAGAATCTATACAGGAAAAAGTTAGTGTTAATCAACAAATATATAAAGAGATTAGAACATTAATGGATGGCGCTTCAAAAACATATAGAGAGAAAACAGATGAAATAGATAAAACAAATAAAGCAGAATAATATAGATTCTAAATTTATTCTAAGTCTTCTCTTATTATTGCAATTGTTTTTTCAATAGTAAGGTATTCAATCTCTCGTATGATTTCTATTTGTTCACTTATATTAATATTATGATTAATTAATTTATATTCTAATTTATTAATTTTTTGATTAATAATTCGTATATGGTTATTTAACAAAAATGAGATTAATAGTATAATATTCCATATCATCATATAATATCATATAATATTATATTAGTATTTAATTAAATTAATGTTTTCTAGGTTTTCTAGATTTTCTAGATTTTCTAGATTTTCTAGATTTTCTAGATTTTCTAGATTTTCTAGATTTTCTAGATTTTCTAGATTTTCTACCTTGACCCCTGAAGTTATCATCGTCATCATCGTCATCATCGTCATCATCGTCATCATCGTTATCTTTATCGACACACTCTTCGTTCCAAGTACCACATCCTACCGCTTTTTGCCACGCTGGACACTCAAGTCTTCCATCACAGTATCTTTGCCACTCTGACATAATTTATATAATAAAATATAATAATTTATTTTATTTGTAATAAAATAAATTATTATATTTTATTATATTATTAAGAAAAATGAAAAACTGTTACGTTAAAAATAGTTTTTACTTTACATATATTTTTTTGCTTACAACTGGAATAATTACATTTATTGAATCACTTAGAACTTCTGTCCCACAAATTAGACATATTATGAACTTAGAAACCTGTATTTCAATTGTCGCAAGTTATTTTTATGGCTTATTTATAAAAGAAATTGAAACAGCGGAGAAAGACGCAAAATTAAAAACAAAATCAACTAATGAACATAACGAACATAATGAAAATATCGAAGCTATTATACCAATTAAAAAAATTAATGACATGAGATATTCCGATTGGGTGATTACTACTCCATTAATGATTTTAGTTTTATCTCTTGTATTAAGCTATGAAAATAAAATTGCGATAAAATTATCTTCAATTGTAGCATTAATAGTATTTGACTATTTAATGTTAATATCTGGTTATTTAGGAGAAATTGGTACAATAAGTAGAGCTAGTGGTACAATTGCTGGATATGTCGGTTTCTTTTTACTCTTTGGAACATTATGGAATACTTATATGTCTGGGTCTAGAGTAACAAATCAGTCTAAACTTGTATTTGGCATATATTTTGTTCTATGGACTTTATATGGTGTTGCCTATCAAGCAAATGAATCAATTAAGATGATAAGTTATAATATTTTAGATTTAATTGCCAAAGCATTGGTAGGAATTTTCTTTTGGTTATATTTAGCAAAAATTATAAAGGTATAATTTAAGATATAAGATATAAGATATAAAATTTAAGATTTTACATTAAAGTTTTGATTTAATATATAATTTTTATTAATAATATTATCTTGTTTTTGAGGAGTATATTTTGCAATTGCTGTTGTAATGCCTTTATTATTTAATAAATAATCATCAGAGTCATTATGTAATTCAGGCATAGAACGAACTAATGGTTTATCAACTATTAATAATAATCGTTCGCTCTTTAATAATTTTCTATATTCTTGAATTGATAAATTACCATAATATTTATCTAATAAATAATAAGGACTTGGTGCTGGTTTAATATTCTTTTCATAATTATATATTTTACCATATATATAATTTAACAAATAATAACGCTCAAACCGACTGGCAGTATCTAAATTATTATCATTCATTAAATACGCACATGCACATTCTGGCGTACAAAAACATCCATATACATGAAATAGTTTATTTAATTGAAATTTAGGTATATATATAGGATTATTATCAAACTCACAAGTACAAAAAAAACAATTACTTTTTTTATTATAAATTTTATCAATATGTAATTGAAATGATAACTTCTCTAACTTTTGTAAAATTGATTTTGTTTCATTGTTATCTTTAGATTCAGTGTTTAAACTCTTATTTAAATCAATATTTGGATTTAAATTTGAATCAGTTGTTGGATTAATATTTGAATCAATGTTTTGATTTACATTTGGAGTTGGAGTTGAATTGTTTAATTGCATAAATCTTAAATCCGCTGATTTGTTATTTTTAAATTGAAATGTTGTTATTTCTTGTGGAGTATTAGGTTGTAATTCATTTATATTACATTTTAAATGTAATATAATATTTTGTATTTGTTCTATACTACTACTTTTATTTTCTATTGCGGTAATAATAGTACCACCCTTTGGTTTTCTACCTCTTTTTTTTGGAATTTTTATGTTGATATCGCAGTCGCTGCTCGGTTCAATTTTTGCTTCGCCGCCGCTGCTCGGTTCAACTTTTGCTTCGTCGCCGCTGCTCGGTTCAACTTTTGCTTCGCCGCCGCTGCTCGGTTCAACTTTTGCTTCGTCGCCGCTGCTCGGTTCAACTTTTGCTTCACAGTCGCCGCTTGGTTCAACTTTTGCTTCGTCGCCGCCGCTTGGTTCCTGATTTTTTTGTTTATTGTATTTCACTTTTTTTTTGTTGTCTTTCATTATATTCATATAAGTATTATTTATTATTTAATTTAAATCATTTTCATAATTAATATTTTTATTCGTTTTTTAGTAATTATTATATTAAATATATTTAGTATAATATAAAATGTTAAATAATTTAGGTTATCATAAAAAAATTAAAATTTTAGGTGAAACAAATACTCAAGTATTTATTCAAAAAAATTAAATATTATAATGATTTATAATTATTATAACAAGTACGACATAATGGTATATAATTATTAGTACCTATTACTTCTTGCGATACTTCATTTGTTATTCTATGAGTAAATAAAGATTTATTAGAACAATTATTACATTTGCCTTGTAATTTAATAATGTTATTAGCATGTGGAATTAAATCCCAAATTTGTCCAAATTTTTCTTGTTTATAGTCGCAGTCTAATCCACAAATTACTACATTTTTATTATATCGTTCAATTAGTGTAATTACTGCTTCTTTAAGATCTGGAAAGAATTGTCCTTCATTAATTAATATGTAATTATAGTGATTAATTTCATTAGTCTTAGATATTTCAAATAGATTATTAATTATACTCAATAAACTAATATTAATTGCTGGTATTGAGTCTCCATCGTGTGATATAATACTATCTAAACCATAACGAGTGTCTTTATAATAATTAATTACTAATATATTTCTATTATTTGTATTATTAATAATTTCATTATAACGAGAGATTAATGTTTTTGTTTTTCCAGAAAACATTGGTCCAATGATTAATTCTAATGTTCCCATCTCTATTATTATATTAAAATAATAATAATTACAAGTTTATTCAATTTTATTATATTATTTTTATTATATTATATTTACAATTTAAATTGTTTAAAGTTATATATAATACATTATACATTATATATATTATAAATGTCAAATAATGAAGTTGACTTAATTAAAGAGAAAAGTTATATCCCTTGGGTTGAGAAATATAGACCAACAAATTTTGAAAATATAGTATTAAGTGAAGAAAATAAAAAAATATTTAATAATATATTTAAAACACAATATTTACCAAACTTACTATTATATGGTCCGCCTGGAACCGGAAAAACTACAACAATTATTAATTTAATACATAAATATCAAAAAGAAAACAATGAACTAAATAAAGGTCTTATGATTCATTTAAACGCGTCAGATGAGAGAGGTATTGATATTATAAGAAATCAAATTAATAATTTTGTAAATTCTAAAAATATATTGGCAAATGGAATGAAATTTATAATATTAGATGAAGTAGATTATATGACAAAAAATGCACAGCAAGCTTTAAAATATGTATTACAAGATTATCAACCAAATATTAGATTTTGTTTAATATGTAATTATATTAGTAAAATAGATAACTCACTTCAAAATGAATTAATTAAAATCAGGTTCAATCAATTACCAAAACAAAACATATTGAATTTTTTATCAACTATTAATTTAAGCGAGAAATTAAACTTAACAAACGATCAATTAGAAACATTATGTGTAAATTATAAATCAGATATACGCAGTATGATAAATTTTATGCAGTGTAATCAATTTACTATATATAAAATCGCAATTATTAACAAAACTATATTTAATAAAATAGATAATATTATTAAATCAAATAATAATACAAAATTTATTTTTAAAGTAAAATTATTATTAACAAATTATAATATTGACATAGATACAATTATAAAAAAATACTGCAATGATAAAATTAAAACAAATAAAAAATGTTTAAATTATAAAACTCTTAAAAACATTGAATATATTTTACATAATTCAAATAATAATACAGATAATAAATTAAATTTATTATATTATATTTTTATAGATATTTTATAATTATTTCTTTATATTATAAAATTGAAAATATAAAGAGTATTTTTTAAAGTATCATAATATGGTTGATGATAATAATTATGATATTGATAACGCATGGTCACTATTTTGTAAGTATGGAAATATAAATGATGAAATTGTAGAACATAAATTAAACTCAAACAAAAAACCAATTGCCTCAGAAATTTATATTTCTACAAAAACAAAAATAGCATATTTGAATCAACCAATCAATTTAGATGATATATTTTTAAAAATTAAGGTTATTCCATATCATTTACAAGAAACCGGAGTGGTTAAAAAACAAATGAAGTTTAATTTTACAAATCAAGAATCAGTTGATGAACTATGTAAAAAAATAGAAAATGAAAGTAATGTAGATAATCATATTATTAGTAGAATAATCAACCCAGACGGCCGTATTAAATTTAAAGATATTAGAAAAATTAGTATTGGATTATGCCAAAAAGATATATTATCATATCGTTCAAAAAAACGAAGCGCTTTTTATAATTGTTTTGTTTTAATATTACGAATTCAGTTAGATAATAAATTTAAAGAAATACACGTAAAAGTTTTTAATACTGGTAAATTAGAAATACCTGGTATTAAAGAAGATTCTACTTTAATTACTACTCTTGATTTATTAGTTAACAACTTACGCTTATATTCAAATAATCAATCAATAGATTATGATTTAAGTAAATCAGAAACCGTATTAATAAATTCAAATTTTAATTGTGGATTTTATTTAGATAGAGATAAATTATTACAGATTTTAAAGAATAAATATAACATTGATTGTATTTATGATTCTTGTCAATATCCAGGTATTCAATGTAAATATTATTTAATTGATGAAAAAACAGATAAAAATTATAGTATATCATTTATGATATTTAGAACAGGAAGTGTTTTAATTGTTGGAAGATGCGAAGAAAGCACTTTACATATAGTATACAATAAAATTAAAACAATACTTGAAGATGAATATTATGAAATTTTAGCCAATTATATTGAAAATGATAAAAAAATAGAAAAAAATAAAAATCCCAAAAAAAAACAAATTTTTTATAATTAATTTAATTAATTATATTAATTAAATTTATATTTAAAGATTATATTAATTGAATATAATAAATGAGTGTACAAGATTCGTCTATTAAATTGCCTCCACAAGATTTGTGGTGCCATATTTCTAAACTTGCAATACTAGAAGATAAACCTATTATGCTCGATTACTGGACAAACTCGCTTCAAAAAGAAGTAGTTATTGGTGTAAAAAAAGATACAAATGAAAAGTTACTTGTTAAAAATTCTGAAGAATACACTAGTCCTATAAGTAAAATATACAAGGTTGCTGGGTGTTATATTATATGTACTGAAAACTCTATTTATATAGTTTCGGCGGATATTCAAACCAAAATAATAGATAATTAAGTTTTTATTATACTTTTATACTATTATAAACTTTGATATTTTAATTTTACAACCTTTTTTATAAGCACACAAATTATAAAATAGGTGTTCGCAGCATTCATTATTTGGATTTAAATCCAATTTAACATTCATTTTATAGTTATTATTAAAATAACTTACTGTTTGTTTTAACTCTTCATTTGATATTAATAAATTTAGGTTATAATATAATCCTTGATATTTAATGCCTTTAAATTTATCAGTTTTATATATACAAAATCCATTAAATGCAGACATAACTTCAATACTATTTGTTTTACTTTTTAATAATTTTTTAGTTATTTCATTTCTCATTATATTTATTACAGCATCGTAATCCATATAAAATCCCCAACAATGATGTCTAAAGTTATCAAACATTAAAGCCCATATATCATAATACAGTGTTCTATTAAATGAAATACAATCCCAATCATCATTGTCTATATTGTTTAATACATTATTAAGGACCTCTAAATTCCATGGATTACAACAAACATCATCGCAATCTATCATAATATGATAATCAATTGGCGCAATATAATTATAAACAATATTTAGACAGGTATTTCTGGCAGTTGCTATGCGCACTGTTCTTAAAGGACTTTTATTTTCTATTTCTTTAACTATTATATTTTTATTTGTTTTTTCATATTTTTTAAGTAAATTTGCGCTATTATCATCACAATTATCATATACAAATATGCAAAATATGTTAAAATTTAATTTTCTCATTGCTTCAATATTTAAGAATATACGAGTTAAATATGGCGCACAGTTACGAACACAAAAACAAAGGGCAATATTCATATAAATATATATAAATATATACAAATATATTTATATATAAAAATATAAATCATTTAATGATATAGAAAAAAAGGTATTAAATATATTAATACAATTAACAATCCTATATTTATATTTATATTAAAATGTGCCATATATGAGGAAAATAATCCGGCAGAGATCATCATTAAACTATCAGCAATAAGAATGCCGGTGTTATGTTCTTTTATATAATCTTTAAATGTATCTATCATTTTATTTGTACCTCGTTTGATATTTATCACCAGGAAATAAAATAAAACATCATGAATTGTCTGCACTATTACTAACAATGCTATAAACTTAAATATAGAAAATGTACTAAATATAAAACTATAAATTAAGCGAACAATAATAAATCCTATAATAATTATAAAAACATCAGCAATTATTGCTGATAAATTAAATTTGGCATACCATTCTTTTAAACTTTTAGACTTAAATATTTTATTATTAAATAAAAACAATACTATTAATTCAGTTATTAATACACCATTGAATAATGGTAAATAATCATTTACTTTATTAAAATTAGATATATCTTTAAACTTACTATTTATACTATTCATAATATTCATAATATTTATATAATAAAATATAATATTTTATTATATTTTATTATATTTTATTCTATTTTATTCTATTTTATTCTATTTTATTCTATTTTATTATATTTTATT
>Ga0114970_10000202_pt1 | contig 41461 bp, 34 predicted proteins | sample M_140205_XF_Meta_FD_87030 | JGI IMG/M metagenome (GOLD analysis project Ga0114970, IMG submission 87030) | Freshwater microbial communities from Lake Montjoie, Canada to study carbon cycling - M_140205_XF_MetaG | ecosystem: Environmental > Aquatic > Freshwater > Lake | place: Lake Montjoie... | reverse complement strand
TGAAACAGTTCCCACTGCTCTTCGCCCACCAAGCCGAGACCATACCCTTTCTGGGTAAGCCGCCGGTCGCAACTATCGTGGCGCAAGCTCAACCGGTGCTCGGCGCGGCTGGTGAACATGCGGTAAGGTTCTTCAGTTCCCAAGGTAACCAAGTCGTCGATGAGCACGCCGATGTAGGCTTCGGTTCGGCCCAAAATCAAGGGTTTTGCGCCTTGAAGTTTCATCGCCGCGTTGATGCCCGCCATGAGGCCCTGGGCGGCCGCTTCCTCGTAACCGGAGGTACCGTTGGTCTGCCCCGCCACAAAAAGTCCGGCCAGGCGCTTCGATTCGAGGCTCGGATGCAGCTGGCTCGGGTCCATGTAGTCGTATTCGACGGCGTAGCCCGGGCGCACAATGACGGCATTTTCGAGTCCGGGTATGGTATGAATGTACTGTTCCTGCACGTCTTCCGGCATGGAGCTAGAGATGCCATTGAGGTACATCTCTTCGGTGTCAGCCCCCTCGGGTTCGATGAACACTTGATGTCTGTCCCTGTCGGGGAACTTCACCACCTTGTCTTCTATGCTCGGACAATAGCGGGGCCCGTTGCCCACAATTTTTCCGCTGTAAAGCGGCGAACGGTGCATGTTGTCGCGCAGTACCTGGTGGGTGAGGTCGTTGGTATAGGTGATGAAACAGCTGAGCTGTTTGCGGTCTATGGTGAGTTTACTGAAGCTGAAGGGAAGAATCTGGTCGTCGCCAAACTGCTCCTCCATCCGGCTGAAGTCGAGGCTCGAGCGTGTTACCCGGGCAGGAGTGCCCGTCTTGAGCCTGCCCACGTGGAAGCCCTTTTCGCGAAGCACGCGGTCAAGGCCGTAGGCGGCGGGTTCGCTGAGTCTGCCGCCAGGGGCCGAGTACTCCCCAATGAAAACCTTGCCGGCAAGAAAAGTGCCCGTGGTGAGCACCACAACTCGTGACGCAAAACGCTTTCCCCGCTCAGTGACTACGCCAGTTACGGTGGTGCCCCGGGAGTCGTAGAGGAAGTCGACTACGGTGTCCATGAACAGGGTAAGGTCTTTCTGGAGTTCGAGGGTTTTCTTGGCGAGGGCGGCGTAGGCGAACTTGTCGGCCTGGGCCCGAGGAGCTTGCACTGCAGGCCCCCGGGAGCGGTTGAGCACGCGAAACTGTATCATGGTGGCGTCGATGAGCCGGCCCATCTCACCGCCCAAGGCGTCAATCTCGCGCACCATATTGCCCTTGGCTAGGCCACCGACCGCAGGGTTGCAGCTCATGCGACCAATGGTGTCCAGTGATTGCGTCACCAGAAGGGTTTTGTGCCCTAATCGGGCCAAGGCCAGCCCTGCTTCAATTCCGGCATGACCGCCGCCCACTACTATCGCATCAAAATCGCCAGAACTACCCATGCAGGCGAATATAGGATTTTTGGAGCTAGGTTGAGAAGGGGTGCCTAGGGTTTGGGAAAATCCAGTTCTTCCTGACCTTCCCTAAGAGCCTTCTCGATGCGGGCCACCACGGCCTCAAGATCACCAGCATGGTTGCTGAAGTCGAGTTCGTCGGTCTCGATGGCGAGTACCGGAGCCATTTGGAAGCTCCCGATCCAATCCTCATACAGCAACCCCAGACCCTGGAGGTAGGAATCAGGGATGTTCTGTTCAAAGCGACGCGCACGTTGGTTGATTCGGTGGCGAAGGGTTGGAAGCGAAGCCCGCAGGTAAACTACAAGGTCGGGTGGAGGTAGCAAGGAGACAAAGACCTGATAGAGATCGCGGTAAACCCGATAGTCGCGCGCAGATAACTGCCCCTGCATGAACAGGTTTCGGGCAAACACTTCGGCGTCTTCGTACATCGAGCGGTCTTGAACAACGCTCCCCGATTCGAGGGACAGACCTCGATGACTTTGCGCTCGGTGAGTCAGAAAAAAACACTGGCTGTGAAAGGCCCAGCGGTCCATGTCGGCGTAGAAATCTTGAAGGTAGGGGTTTTCGGCGACGGGTTCGTAATAGGCAGTCCAGTCCAGACGCTTGCAAAGCAGGTCGACCAGAGTGGATTTCCCGGCACCGATGTTGCCGGCCAGAACCAGATAGCGCTTCACCTGCTAAAGCCTAAGCGCCAGGCACAACCAGTGCAAGGCTAGGTTTCAGCCCTGAGCTTGATTCCATTCGTCAAACCAGGGCAAGGGAAGCTCCAAGGTGTGCGGGTTGGCCAAAGCAACGATAGAAGGCACCAGTACCAGTACAACCGCAACTCCCGCTAACGCCATGGTTCTCCAACCCGGCTTGTAGGGAGTTCCTGCCTCTCGGGGGCGCCATGCCTGGGCAGAAAGCAAAAGTGGCCGTTCCAGCGTGTACCACGACAACGTAGCGAGCCCAAATGACACCGCCAGCACCACGCTAGAAGCCAAGAGCCATTCTCCGAGGTCGGACATTCCTCCATGAGAAAGGCGAGGGAACACCGTAACGTTGAGGGCTTCGATGACGAAGAAGTGCCAGAGGTAAAGGCCATATGAAATGCGGGCTACAGAGCGGGCCAAAGGGTTGTCAAAAGCCCGGCCGAGCCAGCGGCTCTGGGCAAGACAGGCCAAAAGTAGCCCCGCTGTCCCCGCGAACAAGGGGAAATAGTAAGGCTGGTGCTGGAAAGACAGCGAAAAGTCTCGCGCGCCCCCTTGGCTGATCAGGATACCGAGGAGGCAAAGGAACAGGACAAACGCCAAGAGGTCAAAAACCCCCAGTTTCTTCGCATGCTCCAACCTGAGTTCTTTGCTCCAAAAAGTGGCCAGTCCACAGCCAAGGATGCCCATGGAAAACTGAGCGAAAAACCCGAGGGGGTTATAGCGCGGCATCCAGTATTTAGCGCCACCTACCAAGCCGTACTGCCAACCGTTCCCCATGGCGTTGTTGCGAAAGTTCTCTAGCAGGAACTGATTGCCAAGAAAGACAAGCCCCAGCGCGATCAACCACCAAACCAGTGCCCGAGGGCTCCCACGAGTTTTTCCACCCACCCAGAAGAGCCCTACCATAGTGAGAGGCAAAAGAAGATACGAAACAACCTCGAACGACACCGACCAAAGAGGCCCGGTAATACCAACGGGGAACAAGGTGGCCCAGTGAAAGCCGGCGGTGAACGTCAACCCGGCAAAGTACCGCCACAGCTGTGCCGGCTCACCTGTAGCAAAGGCCACGCTGCAGAGGAAACTCACAAAGAGCACGACGTAAAAGGCCGGCATGATGCGCCCCGCTCGGCGTACGGCATAAAGCCGGAGGCTCGGAAGCGGCGCGCCGTCAGCGTAGGCGGCCCAGAATGGCGCCGAAAGTAGAAAACCGCTGAGCACGAAGAACAGCGCCACGCCGGCGGCGCCGGTTTGAACCATACCGCCCCAAAAGGCCCAGTCGTCTCCACGGTGCTCAAAGTTCAAACGCTGGCCCAGATGGTGGGCAAGCACCATCAGGCATGCAACAGCCCGAAGCCCATCTGCACCGGAGAATTTTTTCATGGTTGTTCCTATTTGCCCACGCAGAAGCGCGAGAACATATGGTCGAGGATGTCGGCGGTTGTCACCTCACCGGTAATTTCGCCCAGGGCATCTAGGGCTTCTTTCACGTCAAGGGCTACCATGTCGAGGGGCATTCCGAGGTCTGTCCCCTCTTTTACCTGGTCGAGAGCAGCGATGGCACGATCGAGAAGGTTCTTCTGACGGAGAGAATCGATCACCGGGCCTTCCGGGCCACTTCTCACCGCACCGGGAACTCTGGCTTTGACGGCGCTTTCCAAATCGCTTAACCCCACTCCCGTCTTGCTTGAAAGCAACACCGCGCCCGTCAGTTCCGAGCCCTGAAAATGGGGTGTTAAGAGATCGGTTTTGGTTAGTACCGGAAGAAGGCGGGCGTCGTGGCTCCACAAGTCAAGAAACTTTCTGTCCTCATCGTTGGGCCCCTCGTCGCTCGCCACCAAATACAAAATTACATCGGCGGCTTCGATGAGTTCGTGAGTGCGCCTTATTCCTTCACGCTCGACAACCCCTTCGGCCTCGCGCAGTCCAGCGGTATCAAACAGGCGTACTGGCAGACCACCCAAGCTCACCCAGCTTTCCAGCCAGTCTCGCGTTGTTCCATGTTCATCGCTCACAATCGAACGGTCTTCTTTCAGTAACTGGTTAAACAGCGAAGACTTGCCCGCGTTGGTGCGGCCGGCCAAAACGATCCTCACCCCTTCCTGGTAGACACGGCCGGTTTGAAAACTGGCAGCCAGCAGGGCCAACTCGGCCCGCGCCTCCTCGAGAAGCCCTAGAGGAACCGGTACGGTATCGACGTCGTCTTCGGCGTAGTCGAGCTGGATGTTCAGCAGGGCCGTGAGGTCGAGCAGACGGTTTGCCAAGGTACGGATGCGCTGTTCCACCGCTCCGCTAAGGCGGTGCAAGGCCAAGGTTTGGGCGGTTTCGGTGCGGGCAGCTACCAGTTCCTGTACCGCTTCGGCTCGCGTGAGGTCGAGCTTGCCGTTCATAAAGGCGCGCAAGGTGAACTCCCCGGGGCCAGCCGGGCGGAAGAGCCCCCGTTGCCCGCCCTCCCCGGTGAGGGCAGCCAGAATCCGTTTCAGCCCGGGGAGGCTTCCGTGGCAACTGAGTTCTACGCTGTCTTGACCGGTGTAGCTTCTCGGTGCCCGGAACACCGTGGCCAGCACTTCGTCCAAAACTTTACCGCGCTGGTCGACCAGATGCCCGTGAACCGCGGTGTGGCCCTTTGCTTCCACAAGCGCCGAGGGCCGAGAAAACAAGGGGGCCAAAGCTTCCACCGCTCCAGGTCCGGTGACCCGTATCACGGCCAGAGCAGAAGGCGACCAAGCGGTCGCGAGCGCCGCGATGCGGTCTTCGGTATCGTATTTTACTTCCTGCATTGTGGCCTCAGTGTACGCTTTAGCGGTATGTTGGAAAACATGAAATTGACGCCCATACCACTTTTACTGGCTTCACTAACCCTCGGTTCCTGCGCTACGGCACCCGCGGTCCTTTGGTCGCCCCCTTCCCCTCTTCCGCCCACAGCGCGCCCTGGGGACTTACTGGAAGCCCAGGTGCTGGCGCATCGCTTGCCCAAAGATGCTGGGTCCATTCTCGAAGTTGCCTCCACCTTCACCTTGGGGCTTCAAATCAACACTTCTATGCTCGCGTCGCAAGGTTTCGACGCTTGGCGGGCCTCAAGGATGGCAAATCGCAATGCAGCCCAGGCCGTACGCCTGAGGTTCGTGGGTCAAACACCGCAGGGAGACCCCGACCTTCAGTCCGGTCTGCTCCTGCTTCCCGAAGGCTCCAACGCACCCTCGAAACTCGACTGGGTGATTTACAACCGTGGCAGTGAAATGCTTCGGGCAGCGGTGCCCTCCCGGCTAGCCAACTACGAAATCGACTTAGCTTGGCTTCTGGCCAGTTTGGGTCACGCGGTCTGGATGCCCGACTACGGTGGAACCGGCGATAGCCCAGGGCAGCAGCACTATTGTGTTCCTGGTAGCCTCGCCGCCTCCGCCCTTTATGGATTGGCCGCAGCAAGAACCTGGCAGACTCAGGCCGAGGGCAGGGTAGAAAATGGAAGGTTACGCGTGATGGGTTATTCGGAAGGTGGCTTGGCAACCATGGCAACTGTAAAGCTTTGGAGCGAAAAACCGGAACTGGCTTCGGGTTTGGACCTCTGCGACGCCTACCCCATGGGGGCACCTCTGGATCTGACCAAGAACTACCAACTGGGACTCGACGGTAGGCTTGTGGTCACCCACCCGCACTATACAATTCTGCTCGTTTTGGGCTGGGCGAGAGCTTATCCGGAGCTCATCGTCCCGAAGGACATCCTGCAGGCCGATATCATGGAATTGATTGTGCCGATGGTGGATGGGGAACACAGCGACGAACGGATTCACAAGGCGGTTGCCGAACTCAGGCACAAACCCGTGGGGTCGATCACCGTTGCCGACCTCTACCTGCCACAGTTCCTAGCCCGGCTCAAGACAGACCCCGGTTTAGAGCCCTACCTCACGATTCGCCAAGAAGCCAGACTCGATACCTTTGTGCCACCGGGCACTGTCGCCGTCACTCTGGCCGCTAGTCCGACCGACCAACTTGTCCCTCCCGACAACAGCCGGATGTCTCTTGCAAGCCTAGAAGCAGCCCACCCCGCGGTTGCTCCGCGGTTGATCAACTTGGCCTCTCCAACCCACGTTCAAGCTGGCGAGGAAGCCTTGTTCTTCGCCGTCATGGACTTAGACCGGAAAACAGCGGCTCCGTAAAGCTCAAACGACGGTTTTGGGGGTCGGTCTCCACTTCAATTCCCAAGGGCAACACCCAGCGAGGGTCGGTGTGCCCAAAGTCTAGGTCCATCACGATGGGTAGCCCTACTGCGCCCCATTCTTCCCCTACCACCCCTTTCACCACGCGGCGCAATTCAGCTTTTTCGGCGTCGGTGTAGTCTTTTGGTCGGCCTATCCACAACGCAGAAAGCTGGCCGAAGACTCCCATAGCCCCATAATTGCGCAGCCAATAGGTTACCTGTCGGGGCAATGGCTTCTCCTCGCTGGTTTCGAGGAAAAGCACCCGATGATTCCAAAAGTCGCGGGAGGGCCAAAAACGAGTCCCCTTGAGCATTTCCAGCACCTCGAAGCACCCGCCCCAAAGCCTTCCGCGGGTCGTACCGCCACCACCAAGCCAAGTAAAACCAGAGTTCGGCTGAGGCTCAAGAACTTGATTGGCACTGGTGTTCCAGTTGCGGTAACCCTGCGTCCAAAAGGGAAACGGTTCCAGCGCAGGAACTTCACCTTGGAAAAACTGGCGGTGCCAGTCCAGAGCCGGCGGAAAACTGGCCATCTGTGGCCAGCCCGACATCACGGTGTTGCCATAGTAGCTCACCACACCATTCTGGCTGAGCCACGTCAGGTAGGCCGTAGCATCGGAGTAGCCCATCACCAGTTTCGGGTTACGACGGATTAAATCCAAGTCGAGAAACGGGAGAATACGTATGGCATCGTTGCCACCAATCGTGGCCAAAAGACCCTCCACCTTGGGGTCGGCAAACGCCGCGTTGAAATCCCTCGCCCGGGCTTGCGGGTCCTGGTCGAGCTGCTCGGCGGTCCATCGAGTGGTGGGATATTCGACGAAGCGGAAGCCGAAGTTTTCGGCAAGCATAGCCTTCCCAGCCTCAAAAACCGGCGGGTAAGCGGCCGGGCCTCCCCAAGAAGGACTCAGCAAGGCCAGTAAAGCGCCAGGGGACAGCAAAGGTGGTTTGATCGGATTCAAAGTTTGAGCTCCAAGAGGTTGCCAGTCATCGGGTGGAGGAAGCGAAGCTGAATGCAGCACAGTCCCAAGCTATTGTTTCCCGGGGTAGGTGAGTACACCACGTCGCCATCCAAGGGAACCAAATACCGAGCGAAGTGCTTGCGAATCTGGTGTGTCCGCCCTGTGTGGGGCAGCACCAGCCAACTCCACAGGTCAGCGGTTTTTCCTTCCCAGAGCACGGTGGTAGCACACTTCTGCGCCTTACCCCGCCAGTCCAGCTCGTCGCGGATGCGGTAGACAACTCGCAGGGGTCGGTCGGGCGAAGGGCCCCATTTTGGCGTGAGGGCCCGGTAAACTTTTTTGATTCGGCGTTCGCGGAACAGGGTGTGAAGACCTTTTTCGGCCTCTTTATGTTTGGGCACGAGAACCAACCCGCGGGTGTCCCGGTCGAGTCGATGAACGGCGTGCACGGCGAAACCGCTGGCAAGGTAGTTTTGGACTCCCCAGGTGAGGCAGTCCTGATCGCAGAACGGTGACGGCGAGGTATTGACCCCGGCCGGTTTGTCGACCGCGATGAGGTGCTCGTCCTCAAACACAATGCTCGCAGGTTCGAGCACAAATTGCGTCATGGGAAGCTCAGGGTAAAAGACTTCTAGGAGTCCTCGGGGCGGAAGGTCCAAGGCGTCATGAAATCGTGCCTTGTTGACATAGAGAGCCCCTTGAGCGGCGATACGAAGCACTTCGCCCGGGAGCACCGCACGCCCGAGTAGCTCACCGAGAGGCTCCTCCACTTGTGAAACCACCGAACGGGCTGGGTCGGCCGCCAGCACCAGACGTTTCATGTAGGACTGACGTGCACGCCGCCGATTGCCTGCGAAACCAAACTGGCAGCTTTACGGGCACCCGGAAAGTTGCGCGCCGTAGGCCCCACCCTGAGCCCGGCCGGCAGGCCCATCAAATACAGCGGCAACCCCGGCCACTGGCAGCTCTCGTCGAGAACCGGAAGGCCATCGAGCATTTGCAGCGGGTGCTTGGCCCATAAATCCCGAAACAACGGATGGGTTCGCAAATCAAGCTTGTTGCCTGTGCACATCCAAACCTGGTCGGCCACAACGCTTCGTGACCACCCATAGTCGGCCTTCCAGCGGCCCCCACTCACCTCAAGATGGCTCACTTCGCAACGCACTTTCAGCTCGAGCTGACCAGATTTGCGGAAGGGCGCCAGGAGTTCACGCATTTCTTCGGTCATCGCGCCCCCACCACGGGCAGTAGCAATCAATTTTCGCCGTTGCAACCAACGGGTCTCCTTGTGGAAACCGTTCAGATATTTGGGACCTATCCAACCTGGGGCCGAATCAAAGAGTTTGTAGGTCACCTTCCGGCGTGCCAGAAGCGTCACCTTCCAACCCCGTTTGAGGGCACCCAACGCCAAATGCCCAGCCGTCAACCCGGCTCCAATGAGAAGTAACCTCCGGCCCTCGCCCGGGCCGAGCGTGCGAAGGTCGACTTCCTCAGAATGCAGCAAGGGTGGGGCTCCGGCCCTTTGTTCCGGTGTTCTCCAGGCCTGGTAAAATCCAGGGAAAACCCTTTCGCCCCCGCCAAGAGAGGCCACCACGTGGCGAGGCCTCAGTTCGGTGCCGTCGTCAAGGTGCGCCACGAGCGTGCCTGCCTGGCTTTCAAGTCGAACCACTTTGCGGGCTTCTACCAAGTCTTGAACACCGAACTTTTCGACCACTTTCGCGCAAAACTCGCTGAACAGCGAAGTACCCGGCAGAAAGTAGGGCGGGTACAGCTCGTCGTAGCGGCCTTTGGCAAAACGCCTCAATGCCAGAGGGTCAGGATCAGGATGGTGCACCGAACTCGAGCGCAAATGAACGATCTCCTGGGCCTCCATCTGGCGGTTCCAGCGCGTGAGCCAAGCTCCCGAAGGGTCAAAAACTTTCACTTCGGGTTTGAGATCAGGCCTTCCGTGAAGCAGGAAAGTGAGGGCTGTAAGGTTGTGTGCACCGCTACCGATAAAGAGAATTGGCATAGAGTTTTTAGTCCTTGGGGGCGTTTTCCTTCACAAAGAACTGCATCAACTGGACAAAGTTGTAGATCTGCTTGTAGGTGGTGGGCATCCACTCACGCAGAATCTTCTGGGTACTACCTTCGATCTGCTTCCAATTGAGCAAGAGTTCCGGCTTGGCTTTCGCATAGTCGTCTATGGCCATTTTGAGGTGTTTGCCGACGACAATCAAGTGGTTGGCACCCTCGAGAATGAAAGCCCGCGCACCGGCGTTCACTTCCTTGAGCTGCTGTTTAATAGCTGCAGCCGAGTTCGGGTCCTTGTCAGATTTTGCTAGCAGCACTCCGAGCTTCTTGCCCTTCTCGGTATCCTCCGCCAGAGCATCATCAAAGGCCGTTAGCTGGTCGGATAGCTCCATGAGATGATGGAACGAATCCGACAAGGGTTGGGCTATCGCATTTGACACCCACTGGCCTTTCACCAAAAGCAGGTTCACCAGTTCGCGGATGTCCCGCTTGAAACAGTCGAGCATGAAAGCTTTGAGGTAGTTGACCGGTTCAACCAGGGTGAACCCCACCATACGCTTCTTCTGGTAGGCGATATTCGACTTTTCGGTATAGCCCTTAGTACGGCTGATAACCGTAGTGTTGAATATTTGCTGAACTAGGCTACTGAGTTTGTCGTTGCGCTTATCTTGGGTGATCTTTTGGAGGGTCGACTCAACTTGAGTGCGAAGCTGGGACAGGTAGGGTTCCACGACTCTCTCGCTCACAGCAACCGCCCGCACTTTGTAGAAGGGGTCATCGGCCAGAACTTGGGTGAGAAAGAGAAGCTGGCCAGAGTTTTTGAGTGCCCCAAAGCTGGTCATCATCTTCTTCCAGTTGGCCCGCGACACCACATCCATCCCCTTGTAGGTCTTCAGCACGTCAAACAGACTCTCCCAATCAGCGGCAGGGTTTATCGGCCCAGCAGCCGTCAGGAAATCCTTCAGGTCCTCGAGCACATACTCGCCATTGAGGGCTTCAAACCTTGGCTTGTAACTGAAGTCGCCTTCTGGTAGTCCTGAGTCGAACTTCCTGAGCATGAAATAGTAGTTGAAACTGATAAAGTCGACAAAGACGAGAAAAAGGTTGTAGAGGGTATCGATTTTCCTCTGTATGTCGGCTTCTAGGGCACCGGAAAACTCATTGAGCATGTCCTTGAACATGGTAGTCAGCTGTTCGGGAGGAATGCTCGCCGAGGCAGCGTGGATGGCATCCTCGGTGAGTTGAATCTGCAACGCCTTCTGCGGCTCACTCAGGAAATGTTCGATGAATATTCCCTTCAGGGCGTTGGATGCGACAGCATTTTGCATCAGGTTGTTTACCGGACCAACCACCACATAAATCTCGTGGAGAGCTTTCGCCAAACCAACATCAACAAGGTCACCATTGGCCTGATAGAGTTTGTCGCGCGACCTCTTCAGGGTGAGCTTGATTTCTTTAAGAAGGGTTTTTCTCTCGCGATCAGGGTCGGGTTCCATGCCCAGAATCGAAAGAAACCGGTTGAAGAAACTCAAGGACTGCCCCGAATCAGGACTTCTTTTGGAACTGCCCGAAGACGGTTTCTGTGCGGTTTTAGCCATCGGTTCCTCTGCGAGGATTATGATGAACGCCCCCAACCCTGTCAATTGACAAGACCAGCCGAAACCGGCACGCTTTAAGCATGAATCCGATTGCCGAGGCCCTCAACTCCCAACTCGCCAACACCGTGGTAGCACGTACTCTTTCCCTTTTCGGCAAAAGGATTTATTTTCCAAAAGGCATAGTTGCTCAGGCCACAGAGGCGAAAAAGTCCGCCACCACCTTCAATGCAACGGTGGGTATTGCGCTTGCCGACGGAGAGCCGATGATCCTACCCACCATTCAGGACAACCTGCCCCGGTTGTCGCCCGCCGAAGCCATCGACTATGCTCCTCCGGGTGGTGACAACCGCCTGCGAGCCCTTTGGAAAGAAGAGATGTTGCGCAAAAATCCCGGCCTCGTCGACAGCAAGGTTTCTGTGCCGGCCGTGGTGCCTGGAATCACCGCTGGTATCTCGCTTTCTGCCGATTTGTTTGTCGACGAGGGCGACACCGTTGTGTTCTCAGAACTCTGTTGGGATAACTACCCGCTGATCTTCGAAACCAGGGCGCAAGCCCGTTGTTTCACCCACCCGGTGTTTACCAAGCAAGGCGGCCTGAACATAGACGCAATCGCCCTCACGCTGCGCACCAATGCCCGCAACAATAAGGCCGTACTGGTTCTCAATTTTCCGCATAATCCTACCGGTTACGCGCCCACCAAACAGGAGGCTGAAGCGCTGGCTTCCGCACTGGTTTCGCTTGCCGAGGAAGGACTCAACTTGGTTGTTCTTTGTGACGACGCCTACTTTGGTCTTTTCTATGAGGAAGAAGTTTACCGGCAGTCCATCTTCGCCTTGCTACACAACGCTCACGAAAACCTGCTGGCCATCAAAATCGACGGTGCAACCAAGGAGGACTACGTGTGGGGCTTCCGTGTCGGCTTCCTGACCTTTGGCGCCTTCGGCTTGCAGGAATCGCACTTCGAGGCCCTCAACCAGAAGGTTTTGGGGGCCATTCGCACCACCATTTCGAGCTCGAGCCGAGTAGGCCAAACCCTTCTTTACAAGGAACTTTCCAGCTTGGTGTACCACGGGATCAAGGGCAAGTATGCCAGGGTCCTCGAAGAGCGCTTTAAGACGGTCAAAAAGATCCTCGACACGCGCGAGACTGGTAAAACTCTCAAAGCTCTTCCGTTCAATTCGGGCTACTTTATGACCTTCGAGCTCTCCAAGGGTTCTAGCGAGGACCTGCGCCGTCACTTACTCAAAAACGAGGGAATTGGCACTATTTCCCTGCAAGACCGTTATCTGCGGCTAGCCTACTCGTCGGTGGACAACCGAGACCTCAAGGCCCTGTTCGCTGCGGTTTTTCAGGCCGCCGACGTGCTTGCGGAGCAGTGACCAGTGCGCCTGTTTGTCGCATACACCCTTCTGCTGGTCCTGTCTGCTTGCAGCCACCCCGACCGCCGCACTTCGGTTCTGTGGACCGATGCGCCCGAAATCGTAGGTGCAGTCGAGCGCTTCAACTCCGAGCAGCAGACTTGGCACTTGTTGTTGGAATATCACTCCGACTTGCCCGGCGACTTCAATTCGGCGGTTGCAGGCCAAACCTCCTCTCCCGATCTGCTCATCGGCCGGTCGCTGAATCTTGCCTCGGTGCGCAATCAGATGAGCGCCCCCGATTTCGTTTTCGACCATGGCGAGGTGGCGCGGGATTCTTTCTACCGCAACCTCCTCGAAATAGGTTCGAGTGACTCCGTACGGTTGCTTCCCCTTTCCTTTGACCTACCGATTCTGGTCTACTCCACCGAGCAACTTCCCGAGATCGAGCCCCTTTCACTCAAAGTAGAACGCGTCCGTTCCCTGTCGGCCAAGTTTCAGGCCTCCGTGCGCAACAAAGGCTTTCAACTGGCCTTTTCTCCCCTTTGGGGAAGGTTCGCCCTCGATCTGGTCAATGCTCGGGGTGCGAACTTCACCGAAGACTTCCGGGGCCAACTATCGTGGGATACCACGGCTTTGCAGACGGGTTTACTGGAATTGGCCGACTGGACCTCTGCGGAGGCGCAAGGCTGGAAAACCCAAAATGAGTTCACCTCCAAGTACCTTTCAACCAGCGCCATGCCACTTTTGCAACACGGGGTCGTCTTGTTTTATCCCTCTACCCTCTCGGAGTTCCTCACCGCTCCCTACGATGAGCGGAGGGGTTTGGATTTCCGTTACCTCGAAGTAGACGGCAAAATCACAGCCACAGATTCCGTGCTTTGGGCAGGTACTCCGCTTGCTTCGGCCTCACCCGACGCTGCACAGCAGTTTCTTATTGATTACCTAGGACCGGCGCGGCAGAAGAGTCTGGCTCAATGGACACTCAAAAACGAGTTCCGGCCGTTCGGGCTTGGTGGTGGACTCTCCTCGGTCATCGCGACAAACTCATATCTTCCAACGTTATATCCAGAGCTGTTGCACAAGTTGCCCCCGGAGTCACAGTTGCGATTCTGGCATTCCTTGCCTTCGGACTGGGTCAATTTGCGTGATCAGGTGATTGTGCCTTGGATGGCGAAGGGCCCCCTGATCGGCAAGTCAGAAGACTTGCTCAACGCTGTGAATAACTACGGCAAGCCCTCGGTCACAGGGTCCAAAACTCCTTGACACCTCATGCATGTGGTTCCATACTTCACGCATAATCTAGTTTCTCGGAGGTCGCTATGGCTGAGGTTGTGCTGAAAAACATCACGAAAGTGTATGATGGTGATGTCAAGGCCGTTGACAATGTGAATATTCACATCAACGATAAAGAGTTCTGTGTGTTCGTAGGCCCATCGGGTTGTGGCAAATCCACCACGCTTCGTATGATTGCCGGTCTAGAGGATATTTCGGGTGGTGAACTGCTCATTGACGGCAAGCTCGTCAACGACGTGGCCCCAAAGGATCGCGATATCGCGATGGTGTTCCAGAACTACGCCCTGTACCCCCACATGAGCGTTTTTGAGAACATGGCTTTCGGTCTGCGCATTCGCAAGTATCCTCAGGCTGAAATCCAGAATCGGGTCAAGGAGGCCGCCGCCATCCTCGATATCGAAGCCCTGCTCGAGCGCAAGCCCAAGGCCCTCTCCGGTGGTCAACGGCAGCGAGTCGCTGTCGGTCGCGCCATTGTGCGCAAACCAAAGGTGTTCCTTTTCGACGAACCCCTGTCGAACTTGGATGCCAAGTTGCGTGTGCAGATGCGCGCAGAAATCTCGGCCCTTCATACCAGGCTGCAATCGACCATGATCTACGTTACTCACGACCAAGTTGAAGCCATGACCATGGCTGACAAAATCGTTGTCCTCAAAGACGGACTCATTCAGCAGATTGGTACTCCTTTGGGCCTGTACAACCACCCAATCAACCGCTTCGTAGCTGGCTTTATCGGTTCTCCACCCATGAATATCATGTCGGTGAAGGTCGAAGAGCATGGCGGTAAGATTGTGATCAACGAGGGCTCGTTCACTTTGCCCGTCGACGGGGTTCAGGGCGATGCCCTCAAGGCCTACGTAGGCAAGACCCTCCTGTTCGGTGTGCGCCCGGAAGACCTGAAGCTTCAGGTCAACTCGGAATCAAAGAACAACATGACGGCCACCGTTGAGGTCGTTGAACCTCTCGGTGCCGAGATTCACCTCTACGTTGGTACTGCCAATCATCAATTGATCGCGAGCGTCGAACCCAACCATGCCTTCCACGTGGGCGACGAGGTGCACTTCGTTCCCGACATGCACAAGGTGTGTTTCTTTGACGGCGAAACCGAAAAAGCAATTCTGTTCAACGAAGAAGCCTCCCGCACCCTCTAGGCCGCACCCCTCGTGCCCTAGAACTTTTTGAGAAGAAGGCCGTCCCCCGGGGCGGCCTTCTTCATTTTTCCCCCGGAGGCTACACTGAGAGTCTATGAACGAGTTCCGTTTCGGTGAACTTCGGGAACGCACGCTCCACCGGCAGTTGAAGAGCCACTTCCTTCCAGCGGACGGGGTACAAGAGGTTGCTTTCGGTCGCTGGATTGCCGACATCTGGTCTCCATCACAGGGGATCATTGAAATCCAGACCTCAAGCCTCAGCAAGTTGCGTCCCAAGTTGAGGGATTTCTTGGCCCACACCCTTGTTACGGTAATCCATCCGGTGGCACTAAAGAAATCCGTTGTCACTTGGAATGCTGATCAGACGTCTATTGTTAGGGAGCGCCGTTCCCCGGCCAAGGGGCGCATCGAGACGCTTTTCCGAGAGGTCGGTGCGCTGGCTGAGTTTCTACTCCACCCAGGGTTTACCCTCTGGTTCTGCCTGATCGAGGAACGGGAGCACCGATGCGAGGATGGCCTAGGAAGCTGGCGCCGAAAAGGAGTCTCTAAGGTGGACCGCGAACTGGTCTCGCTCGTGGAATTGAAGAAGTTTCGCGCCCCGCGAGACTGGCTTGAGTTGCTTCCTGAAGGCTGGTTGGGTCCATCAACCAACAAGGAACTGGCAGAGTTGCTGGGCCTCCGGGTGAACCAAGCACAAAGCCTGACCAATTGCTACAAGAAACTGGGGTTGCTGGAGGATGTTGGAGTCTCCGGCCGCTCCCGATTGCTTAGACTCAGTGGAAGAACGGGGAATCCCGGCTGATACCTGGAACCAAAACCGGTGCCGGGAACTCGCCTCCGGTCCTTTGTAAATACGACTTATGCATCCAGCGGACCATGGCCTGACGTTTGAAAGCCTCAGGCAGATCTAGGTCAAGTTGTCGGTAGAACTCCTTCAGGGTGTAGCCCTTGGAAACCTCCAAACCTTCCGAAAGCACCCCTTGCTGGACAAGGGTGCGAAGTTGACTCAAGCGAAAACTATCTCTCTCCAGACTGGTTCCCAAACGTCGCAGGGGAACCAGCAGGCCAGCCATCGTTTTGGTCTCAACAACCAAAGAAGCCGAACTTTGGGTCCCTGTCGTGTCCTGCAACGCCCAAAGGCCCCAAAGATCACGTCCCTCGCGCTCCCAGCGGTTCCAAGCCCGTTGAAACTGACCAGAGGTCTGCAGGTAGCGGGAGGCAAAAAAGCGGCAACTGGCCAACGCCCTGTTGCGTATGTCGGAAGCCATGGCGGTTGTCCAACTCTGGTTCCAAGATTCGATGGTGTTCACATTGACGAGGAAACTTCTCGCTTCGGGTGGGTTTGGACTTACCACCACCACTACGCCGGGTTCCGCCTGATAAGCCAGGTTGCCCACTTGGCATTGTACTTTTCCTGTGGAAGCCGAAACGGCCCATTCGCCCCCAAGCGAGCAAACCACGCTGAAGGCTCCCGCCCGAGAGCTAAAAATTGCCTCGGTGGTGCGGATTTCTAGGTGGGAGTTACCTGATACCGAAGTCAACTTGAGGGTCAGGCTTCCCCCAATCAGCTCAAGGGCAGTTGTTTGTTCCTTCTTGAGAGACGACAAATCGAGGGCCAAAGACGAGTCACTGCCCAGCTTACACGTGGCCGTAACTCCGCCTGCATTGATCGTGAACTCGAGGCGGCCCAAGGTGCCGGTAGCCAGCAGATCGTCGGTTTCAAGCTCGAGACCCTCTTTGAGCCGCGCAGCCTCGAGGAGCTTGCCAGCCCGGGTTACGGAGAGCTCGCCCTCGAGAGCCGTTACGCGACCCAACGAAACCGCAAATAACCCACTAACCGCGACAATAGTCATCAGCGCTGGCAAAATCACGCGAAGCATTTGGTCATCATAGTCTCTAGGGTGCCTTTTTTCTAGATTTTTCCTGCGGTCTTCGGTACATTGACAGTGGTACTGTGCCAACTTGGGAGGTTCCTTTCATGCCATTTGCCCAGAATCTGACGCGGTTGTTGGTTATTGTGTTCGTGTTGGCTTTGGGTTTGGCCACTGTGGTCGGTTGTGCTTCTGCGCCCGCCAAAGTTACCGAAGCGGTGAAACCCGCGGTTTCAACCGCTGCGACTGTAACACCAACTGTGGCGGTTTCCGAGCCGGTTCCCGAAACGGTTACGGAAGCTGTTACTGCGGCTGACACCCCAGTTGAACCAGTTCCCGAAGCTGTGGCTCAAGCCGAGCCCGAAGTGGCGACCGTGCCGGATGAGGCGCCTGCTGACCAGCCAGTGTCCGAAGAAGTTGCCTCAAAGGAACCAGAGCCAGAGGCGGTGGTTGAACCGGGGGAGATTGCTGAGCTTCCCCCTCCTGCAGCGCCACTGGACCCCTCGGAGCTTGAAGAAGCCAACACTGCCATTGCCGCAGCCGAAGCCGCAGAGGCGGACACCTACAGCCCCGACCTCATGGCTTCTGCCCGGGCAGCCCTCGAAGAGGCAAAGAATAAAGCTGAAAGTGACCCCGATGCGGCCCGCGAGCTGCTGAAGACCGCTGCTGGGACTGCCCGCGAGGCCTTGGAGGCTTCTTTGGCCCTTCGCCTTCAGGCCATTGTCGCCAAACTAGCCAAGGCCTCAGAGCTCCTGAAAGCTCAAAAAGCCGACAAGTGGCAACCCACGGAGTGGGCAGCTCTCGACTCCCAGCGTCAGGAGGCCGAAATAGCCCTCACGGACGACTATGAAACAGGGCTAAGCAAAGCGCAGGCAGCCCTCGAAGCCATGACCACGTCGCTCGACTCCCTTACTGAGCGCTTGGCTACGGTTCAGGCCCTTCAAAAATCAGTTTTGACTTCCCTTGACGAAGCCGACAGCGCCGATGCGTTTGTTTGGGTTCCCGATCAGCTTCAACAGGCCAACGATACCTATTTCGCAGGCACTGGTTTCTGGAAAAGGTTCCAGCTCGACAAGGCCGAGGAGGCCTTTACTGCGGCCCTCTTCCAAGCCCAGGCGGTTACGGCGAAGGCGATTCGCGAGCTGGCGCGTAAACAGACAGAACAACTGATGCTCGAAACGATGCGCAAGCTGGAAAAGGCCTCTGGTGCCACGGTGGTCGACCCACAGGACAACATCATCGGTCCTAAGCCATGGAGTGGGACCGAACAACTGAAAAACCTGAAAAAACCCCAGTCTCTGATAGCCGTACCGCCGATAGCGGCGATTTTGTCGCAGGGAACCGTGGTGATGGGAGACACGCAGCGAATCACTTACCTCGATGAGGCCAAAGACGCTTGGGGACGCGGGGTTGAAGCGATGTATAGTGAAGACTACCCCCTGGCCAATCAGGAGTTTTTGCAAGCCCAGCGCCTCATTCAAACCTACCTGGCCCTCGCCGTCGACAAAGTGTATACGGTGCGCTTAGTTCCGGGCCACCGGGATAGCCTCTGGCGGATTTCTGAGTACGATGCAATCTACGCCAGCCCTTGGGATTGGCCCAAAATCTGGAAACGCAACCAAAAACTGATCCAAAACCCCGACCTTATTTTTCCGGGCTGGCAGCTGATTATTCCTCCGCAGTAGCTGGGGATTAAGGGCTTCCCGTCAGGGGAGCCAGCCACGGGTCGGCCAGAACAAACAGCACCGCGAGCACCAAGCCCGGCAGGAAGTTTCCTGTCGGGATCTTCTTCAATTCCAGCAGATTCAGTGAAATCATCATCACCATGATACCGCCAATGCCGGAGACTTCAGCCAGCACGAGCGGGTGAAGGTCGACCCATGGTTTGACCCAGACCGCCAGTAAGGTGAGAGATCCCTGGTAGACCAGGATGGAAAGCGCCGAGAAGCCTACCCCGAGGCCGAGGGCGCCTGTAAGGAGGAAAGCCATGAAGCCGTCCATCACCGATTTGACCAGAATGATGTCCATTTTGCCTTCTGCGCCGGCTTGGAACGAACCGAGTATACTCATGGCTCCCACACAGAAAAGCACGCTGGAGGTCAGAAATCCCTGGGCGAAGTCTTTTCCGCCGGTTTCAAAAGGAACCAAACGCTGCAACCGGTCACCTATCCGCAGAATCTTTCCCTCGATATCGAGGGCCGAGCCAATGAGCCCGCCCACAAGGACCGAGAGAACCAGGTACAAGATTCGTTGGTCTTTCCAGGCCATCTGCATCCCTATCAACAGGGTGACAAGACCTGCACTCACCATGACCAGCGATTTAAGCTTTTCCGAGGGTTTCCGGCCCAGCAAAAGTCCGACGCCCGACCCAAGAACAACAGCAAAGACATTGATGAAAACGGCGAGCATAGTGGACCCCTTCTCGTGATTGACCCTCGACCCGGGGCACGTGGTAAACTTGTCGCCATGAAGCGTCTTCTTCTGGTGACCTTGGCCCTTTCAACAGTGTTGGTTTCGTGTGCGACTGTCAACCGAGACATCCCCGATGGCTCGCCCACGGAAATTTACTTCCAAAGAGCTCAGGCTGAAACCGACCAGAACCATTTTGACGTCGCCCAGGCCATCTTTGAGCAGTTTCTTCAACAGGAAGCCGGAACGGTTGAGGAAAAACTCAGCGCCCGATTTGAGATAGCGCTCCTGAGAAGCAAACAAGGCGACTCAACGGGTGCCATCCGAGATTTACAAGGCATCCTTGCTGAGTTCCAAGATGTGACTAAATCGGCCAAATACCCGGCTTGGATCAAGGTTCTTTCCGAGAAAAAACTCTTGGACTTTCAGGGATCCCCGGCTCCCAAAACCTGATCAGAAAACTGTTTGTGGCAAAAGGATGAGTTGGATTTCAACCTTCTTGCTCTCAGCGAGCTGACGCATTTGGGCTTCGGTTACCGAACCCCGTGGTGAGGGGTGTGGCGGAGCATCACCTAACGCGATGATGACACGGTTTGCCGCGGACCAATTCAACTCCGAAAGTCCCGCATAGAGAGCTTCTACTACCGCTTCCGGTATGTCGCCTCCGCCTTCGGCGACGGCCTTGTCGAGTTCCGATTGTACGGCATCGAAGTTGGTTTGAAAGGCCACCGTCTTCGTCAGGTAGGTTTCCATGTAGTCCCGATAGAAGACGAGCCCGATACGGAACGCCTTGAATTTTTTGGCCTGCGCGCGGATCGGACCGAGAAGGTTTTCTTTTACGGCACGCAGATTCTTCACCATGCTCTTGGTGGTATCGATGGCGAGCACCAAATCGAGACTATCGCCCGGGCGAGAGATTGACTGCACGATTCGACCGAGAGCATCTCGAATGTCAGTGGCCTGATAGGCGTCGCCGAGCCTCGAAAATCCTTCAACCAAACCCTTTTCGTAACGACTCCCGCTCGGCACCGAAGTCTGAACCAGCAGAGTTTTTAGCTCAAAGGCATTATCTTGGTAGGCTCCTGAATAGTCAGCGTAGGGCTTTGCGAAGGCCCTGATGGAAAACCAAAAACCCTGGCCAGGGGTGCTCAGGAGTTCTTTTACCTTCACTTGACCCCAACGGGAGTTCGGGCTGGAGCGGTTTCCATACTCGATAACCGGCGGGAGGTGCAGTTCATAGGCTTGGCCAAGAAGGGCGTCTGTCGTTGGGCTCGAGCTCACAATCGAATTGTGGGGCTCGGTAAGAAACTTGCCATCAAGAAGACGTTTTTCAAGGCGGCCGACGGCTGTTGGCTCCAACGAACGCAGGGCGTAAGATGCCAAATGGTGATCGGGTGTCTCAAACGCTTCGGTAAGCAGCAAGCTCGACAAGCCAGGTACCGCTTTCACAAACAGATGATACCCATCTTCGCGGGCTTCCACCCGTACCGAGGAAGGAGTGAGGTTCAAGGGAGCGTCTTGAGCTGCCAGTGAAGCTTCGAAAAGACCCAACAAACACAAGAACAAGACCCAGCGGATGCGGTTTTTCATACCTCTTTATCGGCTTGCGTTGCGCAGTTCCCAATCAACGCTCAAGCAGAGTCGCGACTTCTGCTGTGTGTTAGGCAAGGAGGCCAAAGGATGCGTATAGTTTGCCTGCTGCTTTTTCTCTCAGTAATCGGTCTTTCCGCCTGTGGGCTTACCGGCCCCACCGATACGCAAGGGCCGAAGTTGAAACGAAGCTACCTGGCAGGGCTAGAGACTCTTACGTTGGAATGGGACGAAAATCTAGGCAAGGCGGAAGCGGAAGCAGAGTTCGCGGAGGGCGGTCTGCCGCTCGAGATGGAAGACACAAAGTTAAAGCTTCCCCTGCCATCGTCGCTGCACCCCGGTCAGCGCTACCGATGGAACGTCTCGGTCACCGACCTAGCGGGGAATCCAACGAGTTTGCAAGGAACTGTTCTAGGCCCTAATCGGCACCCCGCCAAGCTCAGGCTGAACGAAGTCAGGTTTGCAGGTTCGGGAAAAAAGCCCGACGGGGTGGAGTTGCTGGTACTGGAAGCCGGCAACTTGGGCGGAATTACGCTTGAATACCGGGGCCCGGGCCGCGAAAGGCGGGAAATGGTGTTTCCCGATGTCCAAGTTTCTCAGGGTAACTACGTGATTGTTCTGTACAAAGCCGGCTCGGCCCTTGGCACTAGGGTTTACATTCAGCCAGGTGGAAAAGGACTTTCAGCCGTAGCCGGCGTGCTAAGCGTTCGACCCGATCCTGAGTCACCACCGACAGATCAGTTTGTGTGGAGTCTACGGGCAGGGGAAGGTCAGGCTTTGGCCAAACAGACCCAATCCGAGTTGGCAATCACGGAACACACGCCAGTTGGGTGCACCGCAAACCGCACTTGGTGCCGGGACAAGGCCAATTCCTGGCTTATTGTGGCTTCGGGACACGCAAGTTTGGGACGTGCAAACTCACTGGTTCCTTGGGTTCCCAAGCCTTCCAACCGGAAACCGGCTCCCACTGCCAAGTCACAGAAAGCCCTGAAGTCTCTTCATTGAGCCACGCCAGTCTTCCCCGGCGCCAAGTCCAGTCCGGCAGATCTTGGGGTACAGGAAGGGGCGGTTCGGCAGCCTCCCCCAAACGCAACTCTCCAGCCCAACCCAAGCCATCGGTCAAGGAAAGATAAAGTCCCGTGGCATCGCTTCTCCAAACCCCTGTCTTTAGCCGGCCGCGGGGGCGGACACCCGGAGGCTCCACACGCGCATGAGCTGGGCGTCCCAAGAGTTCCGAGCGCCGGGTTTGCCGAGCGTAGTCGATTTGCCACTTTTGGGCCCGGGAATCACCGTCGGGGGGCAACCAGACAAGAACACGCTGTTTCATTGGGGTTTCCATGCATGATAGTATGGCGCCATGAACCTTCAACGCAACTACCGAGGAGCGCTCGCTCTTTGGTGGCTGGCGAGCTCACTTTCTGCAGCCAGCTTGGGTACCCCTTTGGGCAGCGAGGTTTCAATAACCTTGGATGCCACAGATCGTGACCAGCGACAGTGGCTCATCATTGGCCCCTTGAAGGGCGCGGGTGCCGTGAAGTTGCAACTGGAGGGTCACGGGTTTCGAAAGCAGGTCGATTTGCCGGTGGTAGCAGGGGTCAATACGGTCTGGTCCTGGCCCCTGGAGCCGGGTGCTCTGAGAATCAGCCTCACCGGAGCTTGGGTGCCCACCTCTCGGGTGATGCATTTGGCCGGTTCGCCAGCGCGAAGGCAGTTGGACTGGCTCTTAATTTCGCGGGTTTCGGGTTCTGAACGCTGGGGCTACCGTTTCGAGTTCCCCGAGTGGACCCTTCCCGAAGGCTATAGTCCTCGACTTGAGCTCAACCTTGCCTCAAGGGCGGGTTGGCAGGTCGAGGTTGATGACGGTAACCAGTCCCGCCATTTTACAGGTTCAGCGGGGGTAGAACGCTGGGCGTATTCCCCGGTGGCATGGGGCGTGAACCCTCGCCTCGTCACGGTGATGCCGCAGGATGCCGGCGACGAAAGTTTCAAGGTCGGCCTCCATCCTGCGGGAGTGGCGCCCAAACTTCCCTTGCCAGTGGATGTGGCCACCCTGCTAGCGTGGCCAGTCTCGGCATGGCGAAACCCGAGTCACGAATGGTTTCAGTGGTCGGCTAACAATGTTCTCATACTTGTGACCCGAAGCTATGCCGTTCAGGATGATTACTTCAAGAGGCTGGCCTACTTTGTAGAGAAAACCGGGACGCGTGGCACTCTGGTGTCGGACGCAAACTTGAGCGGCAAACACGGGTGGAATGCCCATGACTACGATGCAACTGATCTAGCCCGTTTTTTTACTCTCGCTTCACAAAAGGGGTTTCCCTTGAACCCCCGCGAACGTGAGCTACGCGGCCGTCTGGCTGACTCTGGAATGCTGAAAGCAACGGCCTCAGGCGTCTGGCAAGCCACAGTTGGAGCTGTACTGGGAATCAGTATGGAATCCCCGCCACCGTTACGGGGTTTCCTGTTCACCCACGAGGGGTTTCATGGTTTGTACTTCACCGACCAGGAGTTCCGCCGTGGGGTTCGGGATCTCTGGAACCAACTCTCCCGGTCCACTCAGCAGGCCTTCATCGCCTTCTTGGCCGCCTCGCAGTACGATCCGGCCGACCTGCCGTTGATGATCAACGAGTTCCAGTCGTACTTGTTGCAACAGGTGCGCAGCGAGTGGCCTGCCTACCTTTCAGGACGTGTTCTCGACAAGGCCACCCTCACCCCAGCGCAAAAGGCCTCGGCTCTGGCCGAACTGCTGGCTGCGGCGCAGGCCCTAGAGAAGCTTGTGCACGAGCGATTTGGAGTCATTTCTGGCGATCTTAGGACTGTGTGGCCCTCAGACTAGGTTCCCGTTGGACAGGGAAGGAGAGTGTGATCCAGGCTCCGCCCTCCTGATGGTTTCCACCACTGGCCTTACCACCCAAGGTCATCAGGATGACTTCGACAAGGGCCAAGCCGAGTCCCATCCCTTCGGAATGATGCATGATGTTTCCTGAGGTGAAAGGAACGAATAGTTGAGCCAGCGAGTGCTCACTAAACCCTGGTCCGTGGTCACGAACCGTCAGTTCGGCCCAGATCCCTTTGATGGCAAGTGACACCTCCAAGACGGGGTTGGGGACGCCGTATTTAATACCGTTCTCAAACAGGTTTCGGAGCACCTCGGCCACCATTTCCGAATCCGAATACAGCAGTTTCTCTTTAACACCTGTAGCCGTCAATTGGGGTCGCGATTCTGGGGCTAAAGACGTCAACACCTGATCCCAAACAGACTGGACTAACACTTCCAAATGGATCTCCATGAGGCTTAGGGACTTCTTACCCGTGGAGAAGTGGCTGAACTCCAGAGCTTTTTTGGTGGAGCGGTCGAGCCGGTTCGCCGCTTGATCAACATAACCGAGGAAAACTAAGGCATCGGGGTCGTGGGCTAAGGAGGGCCGGACGAGTTCCAGAAAGCCCAAGATTGCGTTAAGGGGTGTGCGCATTTCGTGACTAATCAGCGCTAGCATACCGTCCTTGGCTTCGCTGAGCCTCAGCAACTGGGTCTGAGCCTCACGCAGCTCTTCGGTTCTCAAGTTGACCTCGCGTTCGAGTCGTTTCTGGTAGCGCTGTTCCTGCTGGGTAGCCAGGGCCACTGAAAGCTCCTTGAAAAACGCTGGCAATAACTGCTCCCAGGAAAGGGGCTTAAGCACAAAGCTTCCAACTCCAAGATTGAGCAGAGGAATGAGATTGGCCGCATCGCTGTAAGCCGAGGTGACGAGCACCGATTGGCTGGGCCTTAGCTTTCGAATCTCTCGGATCAGCTCGATGCCGTTCATCAGGGGCATATTGATATCGGTAACCACCAAAAGGAACTCACGAGACTGGAAAAGGGCAAGGCCTTCCTTACCATTGGTCGCTGTGACGACCTCCGGAAACAGAGTGGAGAGAGTCTCGGCCATTTCTTCGCGAATTACCGGCTCGTCTTCCACGTAGAGCACGCTCACGCCTTCCGCTAACGACAAAATCTGTTTGAGGAGAGGATTCTGATGGCTCGTCAGATTTGCGATCATTTCCGCGTTTCCTCCAAGGGAAGGGTAATCCGGAAGGTGGTTATATCGTTGGCTACCTCGGCGTTCAAGCGGCCCCCGTGGTGGCTCTCGATGATGACCCTCGCCATGTAGAGTCCCAATCCGGTCCCCGACCCATCTGTCTTGGTCGTGAAATCGGGCAAAAAGATCTTGGGAAGATCCATTTCGGGAATAGCGCCCCCGTTGTTGGCAATGGCGAGGTTCGCTTCGGAGGTGCCCACGGTCCATTCCAGCGAAATCCAGCCTCCCTTGGGGGTCAGGGCAAAAACCGCGTTTGTCAGGATCTCCACAATAACTTGCATCAATTCAGCCCGAAGGACCCAAGAGAACACGGGCGACGAGGGCGGGTCATAGCGGACTTCCAAACTCTGCTTTCTAAGAACCGGAGAGAGAAACTCGAGAGCCTTGCTGGTCACCTCCAACAAATCCGAGTCTTCCTTTGTTTTCGTCGGCGCATAGAAAGAACGGAACGACTCGATGGTACCCGAAAGGGAGTGCACCGTCTGATTGATCTTGTCCAGCTTCGGCATGAGGTAGTCTACGTCCAAGCCACCGAGTTGTGATTTAAGCTGGATGTTGCCCACCAGAACACTGACCACGGTGAGCGGTTGGCGCCACTGGTGGGCTATAAGACTCAGCATTTCTCCCATTTGTGCCATCCGCGCGTTCAGAATCAACCTTCCCTGCTGGGCCTCCAGTTGGGTTTGCGTTACTTTGAGCTCGCGGATGTCATCAACTAGAACAAAGAAGCCCTCGGTGACCCCGTTTCGAATGTTGGGGATATAGTGGATCCATAGGTGGTTGATCACACCTGGCGAGCTTTCGAAGGTATCCTCAATTTCGACCGGATTGCCTGCGAGAGCCTCTTCGATAGACGGCTTGCGCCGTTGGTAAAGCTCCCACCCAAGAAGGTGCTGGAATGAGTTGCCCATAATGCGTTCGGGCGAGGAATTATGGCTACTGGCATATTTGCTGTTGGCGAAGCCACAAACCAAGTCGGCCGAGTAATAGGCGACTTGGGTAGGAAGCGACTCGGTGAGAGTGCGCAGAAACCTCTCGCTTTCGGCAACAGCCAAAGCGCCCTCGAGTCGCTGTGTTACCTCTTCATTAAACCCAATGAACCTCGCAGGCCTATCGCCCCGGGCGTCGAGATATTGAGAGGTACATTGTATCCAACGCACCGAAACCCCCACCGCAATGCGAAAAAGCCTTACCGTCGGGCTACCGGATTCGACGCCACTTTGTAATTGCTCGGTGGCCTTCTGACGGTCCTCCTTGAGCAGTAGGTTGTCCCAACTGGCCATCACAGGAACAAAGCCTTCTTGTTCGATTCCATAGAGTTCAAACATCTTGTGGTCCCAAATGAGGTTATCAGTATCAGCACGCCACTCCCAAACTCCCAGGCGGGCAGCTTCGGTGGCAAGTTGGAAACGAAGCGAGCTCTCATGGAGCAACTCCGACTTCGCGTGGCTTTCGGCACTCTGAACCCTTTGCCGTCGAAAATACAACGACAGAAGGACGAAACCCGACACCGAGCACCCGAGGTATAGAAGGCCTAAAATGACGAACTCGCTTCCCCACCCTGCCAGACGAGGTCGCAGGTCGAGGCCAACCTCCACCACCAAAGGAGAGCCCAGTGTAAGCCCGGTAGGCCGAATCAAACGAAAGGCCGACTGCCGGGGTATTTCACCTACCTCTGCTCTGGAGACTGTCCTCAACCAGGTTTCATCGGCCTTGGCCAGAAACTGCCGAATATCTGAAGACTCGGAAGTGCTACGTAATCCGACAAAATTGGCGCCGTCTGCCACCTCGACATACACGTTACCAGATCCCTGATACAGACGAGCCCAGGCTAAGGGCCCATGACGCACGGAATCGAGGAGAGTCTGGTAGTATTTCTGATCAAAACTAGCCCGTACAAGGCCTTCAAACTCCCCCTGCCGATTGACAATGGCTTGCTCAGCCATGAGCACAGGGACTCCACGGTTTAACTCCGGCTTCAGAGAAATACTCAACCTATTGCGCCCGAGGAAAGTCTTGAGCCTCTGGAGGTCCTGGCCTTCAGCAAGAGTTCTTCCTACCAAGTCAGGTCGGTCCGAGGTAACAATTTTGCCCGACCTATCGGCCACCAACAGTGATTTAATCCCGGGAAGCGTATCGGCCAATTGCCCAAGGTCACCAGGATTCGAGTAAAGACCCGATCTCAGATCCCTCAGGGCGTGACCCGTTAGCACCAGTTGATTGGAAACAGTCTTGTCGATGACACGGGTTAGAGTTTGAAGCCATTCTCCCTGCTGCACTAAAGTTTGGTCATGAACATACTGCCTACTTGTGGCCAGAATGAGGCCAACCACGAGGCAAAAGACTACGTACACCCCTCGGAGAAAAAGCGCACGTTCGATAGGCCTGATGAGCATAAACCTTAGTCTAGAACATCCAGAGCTCTTTTGCAGGACTTTACACAGCAAGCGGTTTTGTGGTATCCCTCTGGCCTAGAGTTTGAACAAGGGGTTTGCTTATGGCCAGAAAATGCGAAGTTTGCGGAAAGGGCACCATGTCCGGGAACAATGTTCCCCGCAAAGGTCAGCCAAAGAAACAGGGCGGTGCAGGGCAGCACATTGGTGTTCGTAGCAAGCGGACCTTCAAGGCCAATATTGTGAGAGTCAAAACGATTCTCAATTCAACCGTTCAACACATCAAAATCTGCACTTCTTGCCTTAAAGCGAATAAGATCGTCAAAGTCTGAGTCAACTTTCGATGAGCTAGCTCGCGACAGAGGTTTCGGGTTTGCCCTAGTCAATCGAGATGAGATTGGAGAAATCATGCTCCACCCCAAAGGCCTCTAGGGTAGCGCTTATTTGTCCGCGATGATGGGTCTGGTGATGAAAAAGGTGGAGAAGGGCCTTCCAAATGGATTGACCCGCACCGTTTTCCGGATTCTCAAACTGCCTCACGGCCAGCGGCAAGTGCTGTTCCGACAAACCCGCGACCAGTTCCTCCAAGAGGCTATCCTGCTTTGTGCGTTGTTGACGCCAATCTTCCAGATCTGTGTACTTCAGCTCGCCGTAGTTTGGCAGGTGCGTTGCGTCCATGGTGGTAAAAAGCGGTAGCGCGGCCGTGAAGGCGATGTCTGCGGCCCAGTACGAGTCAGCCACCTGAACATGGGCCAGAATAGCCGAAATGCTGGTGAAGTATCCGACCAAGGGGCGCTCCCAGACCTCGGAAAGCAAGATGGCTCCCAACCGGAGATTAACGGTGGTGTTGGCGCGGGCCAGAAACGCAAAATGGGCCAAGGCGGGCGGGTTCGACGCTGTCATTTTGCTCCTCCTGGGTTACCGTCAAAAAAAAGCCGCCCCGAAGGACGGCTTTGACCAACAACTGAACGCGAATCTGGCAGGGTGCCGGAATCCAAAAACTAAAACCGAAATAGCATGTCTTCGTAAGTCGGGTACGGATAGTAGTCCGAAGGCATCAGGCGCTCAAGTGCATCCACTTCCGTACGCAATTCACCCATGGCGGCGAACACATCCTTGCGGAAAGACGAGGCCTTCTTATGAATGTCGTCGATCGCCCGGGTTTTGTGCAATTTAGCCTCAAGGGCAGACAGTGCCTTGTACGACTTCTCGACAAGAGCGCCGGCTTCCTTCAACTGGGCCTCTGCTCCCAAGGTGGGAACCTTGGCCGAACCGAGCACTTCAATGCTGCCGGCGAGGCCCGTGAGCCAGTCGATGGCAGCGGGGAGGATGTTCTTTTTGACCATTTCCACCATGACACCCGCCTCGATGTTGATTGTTTTGGCGTACTTCTCGAGGTAGATCTCTACCCGGCTATGCAACTCCTCCGAGCTCAACACCTTGTGCGCGCCAAACAGCGCCACGCTCTTCTTCGAGGCCAGCTCAGGGATGCAATCCACCCAAGCTTTCACGTTGGGCAAGCCGCGCTTCTCGGCTTCCACCTGCCATTCGGGGGCGTAGCCGTTGCCGTTGAACACCACCTTTCTGTGGGCCTTGTAACTTTCGGCAATGATCTTCTTCACCTCGGTGAGTTTGTCCTTTGCTTTTTCCAGACGGTCGGCAAACTGACCCAGGGAGTCGGCCACAACCGTGTTGAGCACCACGTTGGGTCCGCTGATCGAGTCGCCTGCAGGTACCATGCGGAACTCGAACTTGTTGCCAGTAAAGGCGAACGGGCTGGTGCGGTTTCGGTCTGTCATGTCCTTGGGCAGGTCGGGAAGGCTGTTGTGGCCCAAAGCTAGTTTGGTGCCTTCTTTCGCCTTGAGATCCTTGCCGTCGGCGATGGCGTCGAGAATCTCGCTCAATTGGCTTCCCAAGAAGATCGAGATGATGGCCGGGGGAGCCTCGTTGGCCCCGAGGCGGTGGTCGTTGCCCGGGTTACCGGCAGCCGTGCGCAGCAGTAAAGCGTAGTCGTCAACGGCCTGAATGACTGCGGTGGCGAACAGCAGGAACTGGGTATTGTCTTGGGGAGTTTTTCCCGGATCGAGCAGGTTTTTTCCGTCATCCGTGCCCATCGACCAGTTGTTGTGCTTCCCTGAACCATTGACCCCGGCAAAGGGTTTTTCATGGATCAGACCTGCCAGGCCGTGGTGACTGGCCACTTTGCGCAGAGTTTCCATGACCAGTTGGTTTTGGTCGGCAGAAACGTTGCTGGTGTCGAAAATCACGGCGATTTCATATTGGTGGGGAGCGACCTCGTTGTGCTGGGTTTTGGCGGTGATACCAAGCTTCCACAGTTCCTCGTTGAACTCACGCATGAAGCCGGCCACGTTGTCGGGAATAGCTCCAAAATAATGGTCTTCGAGTTCCTGCCCCTTGGCGGGAAGCGCTCCCACTACGGTGCGACCGGTCAAAAGGAGGTCGGGACGAGCGTTAAAGTATTCCTCGTCGATAAGAAAATATTCCTGCTCGGGACCAACCGTGGTGGTCACTCGGTTGCTGGTCGTGTTGCCCAAGGCGCGCAAAACCCTCATGGCCTGCACGCTCAGGGCTTCCATCGAGCGAAGTAGCGCCGTCTTTTTGTCGAGAGCCTGCCCGTGATACCCAACAAAGGCGGTGGGAATGCAAAGGGTGACCCCGCTGGCATCGCTTTTCAGGAAAGCGGGTGAAGAGGCATCCCAAGCTGTGTACCCTCGGGCTTCAAAGGTGGCGCGAAGACCGCCGGAAGGAAACGACGAGGCGTCGGGTTCGCCCTGAATCAATTCTTTGCCCGAAAACTCCATGATGACCGTACCATCGCCAACGGGGCTGATGAACGAGTCGTGCTTCTCGGCGGTTATCCCGGTCAGCGGTTGGAACCAATGGGTGTAATGGGTGGCACCGTGTTCCAAGGCCCAGTCTTTGAGGGCGTTGGCAACCACCTCCGCCACTTCGGGGGTCAGTTTCTTTTTGCCTTCCTTGACCTGCTTTAGTTCCTTGTAGACCGACTTGGGGAGGCGCTGGCGTTGAACCGCATCGCCGAAGGTCTTGCTTCCGAAGAGCGCCGGTACGCCGGATTGAGCGTCGAGGGTATCGGACATGTTTGTCCTCCTAAAGATTATTCGTTGAGACTCTGTTTCTAACTGCAAGATGCGTGCCAGCTCGAAATTGCGTGAATTCTGAACGGAAAAGCGAGCTTTGGCAAGGGGATAAGACTAAAACCAAAGCGGAATCTGACCATGCGGTGGCCTTATCCTACAGAAATGTCAGGCCTGCTGTATCCACGAAGCCTTCTCTACCCGGTACTTGCGCACAAAAGCAACGGGCCGGTAGGTCTCTTTGGCTTGCCTGAGACCAGGATCCCCGAGGTCCTGCTCGCGGTTGATTAGCGCATACTGATCTTTGAGGTATCCGGCCCAGTCAAAAAAAATGGCCTGATAGACCCCTTTGTATTCGTGCCCGTCAGCTTTTTCAAAATGGATGGTGAAGGCCCGCCCGAGTTGCGTGGGCTCCCCTTGGGCAAATCCCACAGTACGGCCGTTAAGGGTCCAAATGCGCCCGGTCAACTGGAGTTCGTCCCTCAGGTGTAAGGCATCTTGAGAGGGAAGGTAATCGGAGCGGTCTTCACGCGTGGATTGCCAGCGCTCGAGAAGCTCGAGAGCGGCGGCGGTATCCTCTGGCGAGGAAGTCATCATTCTTCCTTCAAACCCGGTGGGGTACTGCGCAAAGAACTGATGGATGTGGTTTCGCTTTTTATGAAAACGCTTTCCTTCGAGGGTTGCCATCTCCGTGCTGTCGTAGAGGTAGTCGAAGTTGTCGCGGTCTTCGACGAGCTGCAACCCAGCAGCCAAAAGTGTGTCCCGGAGCTCCGTCGCCTGACTTTCGTTGAGGTTCTTGTAGTAGTCAATTTGTTCGAGCAGCTCTTGCACCACCGGCATGGCGGGCGGACCCCAAGGAGCCGAAAAGAAAGTCCGGCCGTTTTTAGTGCCGATGATGAGGTATTTTCCTTCGGCGAAACGAGACAACTTGTAATTGTAGTTATGGCGGAAGAGGTAGATGTTGGAAAAGGTGAACTCCGAAAGGCCTGCTTCCAGAGACAGAAACCACGGATGAAGCTCGGCGCGCATGTCGAGCGAAATCGGCGCAAACTCGGGATAGAAAGGAATTGGCATAGCGATCAATCTACCGGGAATTGAGGCCGAAGGCAAATCCGGGATAAACTGAAGAAATGAAGACCATTACCCTTTTTCCCGGACGCGAGAAGTTGGCGCTCAACCGTCATCCGTGGGTCTTTTCGGGAGCTATTGCGCGCTTCGAAGGCCAGCCCGCTTCCGGGGAAGTTGTCTCCGTGCAGACGGCAGAGGGCAAGTTTGTGGCCTATGGCCAGTTCAACGCGACCAGCAAAATTCGGTTGCGCTTGATGGAGTGGAACCAAGGGTCGGAGGTGGATGAGTTGTGGTATCGCCAGCGCCTCGAAGAAGCTTGGGCCCTGCGCCAATCTCTGGTTGCTCGTACCTCTGCCATGCGGGTGTTCTATTCTGAATCGGATGGGATTCCGGGGCTGATTGCCGACCTGTTCGGGCCCTATCTGGTGGTGCAATTTCTTACCTCCGGTGCCGATCGGTTGCGGGAACTCATCACGGCCCTTTACTCCCGGCTCGTTCCCGGACTCAAGGGTATTGTTGAAAAATCCGACGGTGATGGCCGCAGAATGGAAGGTTTACCTGAGGTGACAGGCCTCTTGTGGGGAGAAGCCCCCGCGGGTGTGGAGATCGTGGAACATGGAGCGAAGTTTGCCCTCGATCTGAGTTCACAAAAGACGGGATTCTATACCGACCAACGTGATAATCGCGCTCTGGTGAGTCCGTTCTTCGCGGGGAGGTCGGTTCTCGATGCCTTTACTTTTACCGGAGGGTTTGCGGTACATGCCCTGAAATCCGGTGCCAGCTCGGTGAGTCTTCTTGATTCCAGCGCCGACGCGTTGGCTCTCGCTCAGAGCAACCTGGCTCTCAACGGATTTGGGCCGGCCGAAGCGTTCGAGGGGGACGCATTCCAAGTGCTCCGCGACCTTAAGAAACAGGGACGCACTTGGGGAGCCATTGTGTTAGACCCGCCCAAGCTGGCCTCGAGCCGCGACCACCTCGAAAAGGCTCTTCGAGGCTACAAGGACCTGAACTTGCAGGCCCTTAAACTGGTGGATAGCGGCGGTTTTCTGGCCAGTTTCAGCTGTAGCGGGTTGGTCGACCACAACGCCTTCCGGGAAATGATAGCCTTTGCGGCCAAAGATTCAGGCCGCCGCGTCGATGTGGTCCGCCAGCTGCACCAGGCCCCTTGCCACCCCATCCGCACCAGTTTCCCTGAGTCAGAATACCTGAAAGGCGTCTTGCTCCGGGTTCTGTGAGTTTATTCCTCTGCGACGAGGATCTTTTCCGACGGAACACCAAGTTCGGTGACCATCTGGACTTGGGCCGCGACAAACTTTTCAGGGCCACAGATGTACACCCAGTCCGTGTCGGGCTTCAACACCTTGCGCAGGGCCGATTGCTTGATAGGGCCCACCACTGTCGAATAACCCGAGTCTAACAGGTCGCCCAGCTCTTTCTCGTAAAACGTGTCGTGCTCGGTCACCGTTGCCCAAAGCAAGCGGTTTCCAAGGGGACGTCCACTTCGATTCAGTTGACGCAAGATGGAGAGAAACGGCGTGATTCCAGTGCCACCGGCGAGAAAAAGGCCAGGGCCCTTGTAAGAGTAGCTGCTAAAGGGTTTCCCCAGGAAGATGGTCTCATCGCGCTTGAGCGCATCGAAAAGGTTGGTTACTCCCTGATGATCACGGTACGACTTGATGACAAACTCTAGGTCATGGTCGGAGGGGGTGTTGGTAAAGGAAAAGGGGCGCGCTTCGCTTTCCCAGCGGGGTCGGTTGATAGCCAAATCTACCGCCTGACCGGGCTCAAACTCAAAGCCTACGGGCTTCTCTATCTTGAATGACTTGATGTTGTGAGTCAGCTTGGTGACCGAAACGATCTTGGCGACGTGGCCTTCCATAGCGCCTCCTGCTACACTGTAGCCGAAAAACGCTTGCCTTGGAATGGCCCTTACTTGAATGCGAAGTCGTTGGCCCCGTCCCAGCCTGGGGGTGCTCCCAACCTGATCAATTCCTCTACCCTCCGGCGGTAGATTCCGTAGAGCAGATCTTTCGGATCCTGATACGCCAAATGCTGGAAAAGGATGCGGGCCTCATGAAACTCTCCGCGTCGATACAGCACCAGAGCTTCGGCCAAGTGAGCGGCTAGCTCAATTTTCAAATTGGAGTGGGAATCAAAGCGTTCGTCCATGATTTCAAGAAGATCCACGGGTTCGGTGCGCCCTTTGACCCGCACCAAGTCGACGGGGCGGGTAAAGTAGGGGTAAGGATCTGACTGAGCCTCAAAGGTAGACCTGGTGAGCAGAATACGGCAATCGTAGTATTTCGTGAGCGATTCAATGCGGCTGGCTAGGTTGACCGAGTCGGCAATGACGGTGCTCTCCATCCGGTCCACTTCGCCGATGACGCCGAGCATCAACGGGCCGCTATGCAGTCCGATGCCAATCGTGATGGGGTACGGGGCGTCAGGGCGATTCCTGTTGTACTCGGCTGTGGCCAGTTGCATGCCCACCGCGGCGGCAATGGCTTCGTCCACGGGCCCGTCAAAAAGCGCCATGATGGCGTCACCGATGTACTTGTCGATGAACCCAAATTGCTCTCGGATGATGGGCCCGATGTGGCCAAGATAATCGTTGAGCATGCGAAAGTTTTCTTCGGGCGACATTGTCTCGCTCATCGAAGTAAAGTTGCGGATATCCGCAAACATCACCGTCATTCCACGGGCTACCTGGTCTCCCAATCTGACTTGCGAAATCGACTTCCGGTTCAAGTGACGCAGAAACTGCTCGGGAACAAAGCGGCTGTAGGCTTCGGCAGCTTCCAGCAGCGCCAGTTCGGTCTCGGTCAGCTTTTGTCCGAGGGCAACACTTTGTGCATTCGCCTTGCGGAACCCGCCTTCGATGACGAGGAACTGAACAATGAGGAAAGCGAGGAAGACCAGCGGACTGAGCGGCATAGGCAACCAGTTTCGGGAGGGCAGGAAGTCCCACGTCATGGCGAGCAAACAAAGCAGGAGTCCCATGAGAAAGGTAGGAAGGACTTTTTGATTGGTGGGTCGAACTTCTCCGCTTGCGACCTCCCCAGGTTTGCTTTCAGGGGCGAGCGCAGGCGGTTGGGAACCGACCTCTTCCAGCAACTCAACGGGTTCGGCGGAAACGCTCATAAGGATATTATCGGCATTTACGTCGATTGTTCTACAAATAATCGGCAGAAACCTCGGCAGCTTGGCACAGGACGGGGCTGCGGTGGAATCTACTCTGTGGTCACGCTCTTGGCCAAATTGCGGGGCCTGTCGACATCGACACCAAGTTCTACAGCCGTGTAATAGGCAAACAATTGAAGCGGAATCAGCGTTAGGAAGGGCGCTAGGAGTTCTTCGGTGAGGGGCACTTTGATCACATCGTCGGCCAAGGCAGCCACTCTTTGGTCGTTACTGTTGGTTACCGCGATGATCTTACCCTGGCGGGCTTTCACTTCTTGCATGTTGCCGAGCACTTTGTCGAAAGTCTCTCCCTCGGCGATGAGAAACAGGCAGGGAGTTTCCGGACCGACCAAAGCCAGCGGCCCGTGCTTAAGGCCTCCCGAACTGAAGCCTTCGGCGTGCACGTAGCTAATCTCCTTGAGTTTCAGGGCACCTTCCAAGGCGATAGGGAACTGAATGCCACGACCCATGAACAGGAAGTTTTTGTGAGCAATGTACTTGCGAGCCACATTTTGAATATGGGGGCTCTGCTGCAGCGCTATTTCCATGAGCTCTGGCAAGGCGGAGAGGTTTTCGATAATTTCACGGCCACGAGGAAGGCTCAGGATATGCATGCGGGCGAAAAGCAGGGCCAGCAGGTTCATGATAGCCATCTGGGCCAGAAAGGCCTTGGAACTGGTTACGGAAATTTCAGGACCAGCGTGTATGTACACACCCCCCTTGCAGATCCGCGCGATAGTCGAACCGACAGCGTTCACGATGCCGAGAACCCGGCCTCCGCGCTGCTGGATTTCCTGGATGGCAAGAATGGTATCGGCTGTTTCTCCCGACTGGCTGACGGCGAAGTAAAGGGTATCTTTTTCCACGATGGGATTTCGGTAGCGGAACTCTGAGCTGTCCTCGGCTTGAGCGGGAAGGCGAGCCAAAGTTTCCAAAAGGTAGGCCCCCACCTGGCTGGCAAGCAAAGCAGACCCCATGCCGATGAAAACTACCCGCCTGACGTCCAGCAGATCGCGGCTGTCGAGGTTGAGCCCTCCCAGCTTTGCGGTGCCGAAATCGGGCAGAAGGCGTCCGCCATGGCCAAGGGCCCGCCGCAGAGCTTCGGGCTGCTCAAAAATCTCTTTCACGAAGTAGTGGGGAAACTCGCCCATGGAGGCAGCTTCCGCGCTCCAGTTGAGGGCTTCGGCCTCGCGGGCTATCACCTCGTTGGTCAGCGTCTTGGTCACCCACTCGTTCTTGCGAATCACCACCATCTCTCGGTCCTCGAGGAAGGCCGCATTGCGGGTGTAGCCGATGAAAGCAGCCGGGTCGCTGGCCAGAAAGATCTCACCGTCGCCTTGCCCCACCACGAGCGGCGAGCCATTCTTGGCGCCGATCAACAGGTCGGGAAAATCGGTGAAAATCACGACAATGCCATAGGTGCCCACTAGCCGTGCCAGAGTTTTCCGCACAGCTTCCTCGGGCTCGCCGGGCGTTGCAGTCAAATATTGCTCCACCAGATGGGCAATCACCTCGGAATCGGTCTCACTTCTAAAAACAATTCCTTGAGCCTGTAGCTCGTGCTTGAGGGCATTGTAGTTGTCGATGATGCCGTTGTGAACGATGGCTACCTTACCGGACTGGCTCAGGTGAGGATGACTGTTGAGGTCGTTGACTTTACCGTGGGTGGCCCAACGGGTGTGCGCGATGCCACAGTGCGCGGCCACCGGCTCGGGAAGCACCGATTCGAGGCTGGCGATTTTTCCTTCCTTCTTATAAATCTTGATCGCATTGCGATGCAGGTAGGCGATACCAGAAGAGTCGTACCCCCGATATTCCAGCATCTTCAGCCCTTGAAGCAACACTTCGGCAGCCTTTCGGGGTCCAACGTAACCGACGATTCCACACATGGGGTTCTCCTAACCGTAAATGATCCGCCGGACTTGGCGGAGGCTCAGCGCGGGCGACCGATAGCGCCGTAGTTCGGACTCAGCTTGAAGCTGGCGGTAAATGGCCTCGTTGCGCAGGCCATGCTTTTGCAACTCGCCGTGCCGTCGGGTGACAAACTCCTCAAGGGTCTGGGAGCTCAACGCACGGAACTCCTCTTCCAACCGGCGGACGAGGTCGGGATTCAAAGAATATGTTTGGGCAATGGCATCAATCCAGAGCTCTCGCCCCGTTTCGATAGGCAGCATACGAACTCATTGTTCTCAGTTTCTCGGAAGAATCAAGGTTATTCCCACTTTTTTGCCCTTTTTCGGGCAGAAAATCGGTGTATTCTCCTCCCTCATTTGCACCGATAAAGAATTATGAATCGTCGCGGACTAATTCTTCCCGTTCTGGGACTGCTTTTGATCTTGGCTCAGTGCGCTTCACCTCCGGTGAACCCGGCACCATCGCTTGGGGAACCTACCCCACCCCGTCCTCCGGTTCCGCCGCCCGAAATTGATGATGATCACCGGCTCGTCAGCCGCGAACAGTTTTTGGAGGGTTCTTGGAAACCGCTTCCGCCGGTGACCAGCTGGAATAAGGTCGGTAATGGCGTGGTGCTGACGCTGAAAGATGGACGTACTGCCTCGGTAGCCTTCCTCACCAGCCGCAGCGTGCGCCTCTGGTTCCCCCAGACTTTGGAAGCCGAACCGGCATCGCCCTTGCCCCGCACTTGGCCAACGGCACGGTTGGACGTGAGCGCCAAGGAGACCGAGACCCAGCTCATCCTTACCTCCAAAGACCTCGAACTCAGTCTCGACAAAACCAGTCTTGCCTGGCAAATCCGGCAAGGACAACTCCTGCTTTTTCAGACGCCGTCGGGGCCAAGTCTTTGGAAAAAGCGCCTCAAACAGGAGTTCTCCATGGCCGCCCAGCCCTTGTGGACCGGCTTGGGTTCGGCGGGCACGGGCCTCGATAAAGCTGGCCAATGGGTCCGCCTTTGGACCACCTCCGGAGAGGAGGGCAGCGGGCCGTGGGGGGTACCTTTTGTTCTGGCCTCGGGGGCACCGAGTCCCTTTGGTTTCTTGGTTGACAACTCCTACCAGAGCTACGTGAATCTTACCGCTACTCCCTTTGTGGGTACACTCAACGGGGGCCTAGACCTGATTTTCTGGACCGAGCGCACCGTGGCCGAGGTGGTGGGTCAAATGACCGCAGTCACCGGACGTTTGGGCCGAACTCCCGCTTCGGGAGCCACTACTGGATTTGTTTTGCCCCCTGGCAACAACGGCGAGTTTCTTCGTCGCGCTCGGCTGTCGGTGGGGCGAGCCCTCCTCGGTGAGGCCACCGAGGGGCAAGTCAAGGCTCTGGAAGCGGCGCACTTTACCGTTCTGGAGCCCTTGCGCCCGGTGCCCGGACGAGGCATAGCCTTGCCGGCAACTTTTGCCCCCGCGGGTTGGGACAAAGTGTATCCCGAAGGCGGAAAAAACTTCCTGTTGGCTCGGGCGAACAACCTTTTCCCGGCTTGGTTGGCTCAAAGCACGTGGGAGGCCCAGCGCGCCGCCCTGCCGACCGCACGTCCTTGGATCACTTGGCAGAGTGGATTCGTCGGCTCGGCCCGATGGGGAGCTCCAGAATTGGTGGCCGTTGCCGGTGCAGACGACCAGGGGTTGCTGGATCGTCTGCTTTCCGTGGGCCTGTCCGGATTTGGCTCGGCACAGGTGAAGCTTGATATCACCGGCCTGGCCGACCCTGAACATTCGGCTGCCACCTGGCGGGGACTGCAGCTGGCCGTCATGAACCCCTACTTGGTTCTGGATGCCGGACAGGATCCGGCTACTTGGTGGTCGAACCTCCCAGACAAGGACAAAAAACTTTTCAAATCGACGCTCGACCGCCGTTCGAGCCTCAAACCAACGATGGTCGAGATTTTGCGCCAAACGGCTCAAACAGGAGTGCCGGCTATCAGGCCCCTGTTCTGGGCCTATCCAAACGATGTGAAGGCCAGAGCGATTCGTGATGAATACCTGCTAGGCGATTCGATCTTGGTAGCACCTGCCGTCAATGACTCACCGACCCGTAAGGTTTATTTGCCAGGCGGAGGGCTTTGGTTTGAGTTCCCCGACGGTGATGAGTTCAGCGGCGGAGAAAGCTATGACATGACCAACCGCCCTGACTTCCCGGTGCTCTTTGTGCGGGCGGGGAGCTTCATACCGGTCCGCGAGCCCGAAATCTTTGATGAGAAGGCCACCTATAGCCCCTTCTTGTTCCACGTTTACCCCGGAGGCTTTGGGTCGGGGTACTACTCTGTGGACGATGGATTCAGCCACGACGACGAACGAGGGCTGATCACGACGGTCAAGTTCAACTACGGCTATTCGGGAGGCCAAATGGTCATCCAAAGCGAATTAGAAGCAGCTGGCCCCCGCATGAGGTACTCAGACCCGTATCTTTTGTTGCGCATCCACAAGGTCTATAACCCGAAAATTGTCAAAATTGATGGAAAAGGCATAACCAAGTATGGAGATTCCTTCGGAGTGACCGAGACCGACCGGAGCGCGGCTTGGTATGAAAACGACAACTCGCTGCTCATCAAGCTGTTCAACCCCGATAAGCCCCAAACCATCACTTTGGAGTTTGCCAGAAGTCCGTAGCGAGGGCCTGCAATTCTAGCCTGTTATCGGTACCGAGTTTTTGGTACAGGTTGTACACGTGGTTCTTCACCGTGTGCCCTGAAACTCCCAACACCGAGGCGATCTGCTGATTCTTGCGGCCTTCCAGCAGCAGAATCAGGATTTCCTGCTCGCGTGGGGTGATTTTTTGCGACGGAAACTTCTCGAGAAGCCTCTCGGCCTGGGTGCGGGCATCGGTGGCCATACCCGGTGATGGAAAGCGGCGCACCAGCTCGTAGGTAACCAGGGCAAAGAAACTCAGAAACACCAAAGGGGTCAACGAGGGCCAGCCGGTCAGAAGCCCCAGCCCCCTCAGGGTTTCCCACAAAAGCGTCAAAACACCTAGCGGCAAAAGTATCCAAGCCAACTTCCCCACCAGAGGCTCAAGCCAGCGAGGAAGAGATTTCCGTCCCCGCCACACCCTCCAAGCCGGACTGCTAATGCCCACCAAGTAGTAGGCTGTTGCCAGCCCTGAGGGGGTGTTACCCTGAAAGTCGAGAACAGGTGGGTCGCTGACAAAGCCCAACAGCAGAGCCCCCGCGTAAAAAATCACACTGAAGGTCCAGAAGACCACCCCAAGGGGACGCGACTGCCCGAGCACCACCGTCGAGAACCTCCGGAACACGATCAGACTGGCGAAGGCGACGAGAAAAGTGAGATTCCAAAAAACAAACTTGAGCCCCGGGCCTGAAGTCAGCGAATCGGCAAGGGGACGAAGGTCGACAAAAACTCCGGCCATCACCAACACGATGATCGCGGTCAGGAGGGACAGACCTCCAGCAAATAAGCGGCGCGCGGGATCTCGGGTCTGATGCCCAGCGAGCCAGGCGATGGTGAGAGCCGGAACTCCCGAAAGGACGGCAAGCAAGGGCACTAAAAGACTCCAAAGCATGGGTTACTATACCATATGAGACGTTAGTACTAGACCGTCTCATGGGTAATACCGCCAGAGTCTGGCATACTCTCGGCAGGAGTACACCGTGAAACACCCCTTACACCTTGGCATCATCATGGACGGAAACGGACGCTGGGCCACGCGCCAAGGAAAAGACCGCTCGCAGGGCCACCTAGAAGGGCTCAAGGCCGCTAGGCGCGTCACCCGGGCCGCCGCCGAAGCTGGCGTGAAGTTCCTCACCCTGTATGTATTTTCCACTGAGAACAGTGGCCGCCCCGCCCGCGAGGTGGACTTCCTCATGGGCCTCATTGGGAAGCACTTGGAAGCCGAAATGGACTTTTACAACGAACTCGAGCTGCGCGTGTTGGCCAGTGGCGACCTCGAACAATTGCCGGCGGGGGTGCAGAAGTCTATCCGCCGTGTGGAGTCGGCAACCCGCGAACACAGCGGCATGACCATCAACCTGGCGCTCAACTATGGCGGCCGCGATGAAATCGTGCGGGCCTTTGCGCGCTGGCAGGCCCGACACCCGGGCGAGGTGCCCACCGAGGCGGCCTTGGCTTCGATGCTCGACCACCCTGAAGTGCCCGACCTCGACTTGGTTGTCCGCACCGCAGGCGAACAGAGGCTGAGCAATTTCCAGTTGTGGAGGGCCGCCTACGCCGAGTTTGTGTTTAGCAGCAAACTGTGGCCCGATTGGACGGCAGCCGACCTCGAAGCGGCTTTGGCCGAGTTTGCCAGCCGCAAACGGAACTTTGGGAAGGTGATGGCCGTGGAAGTGGCAGTTCCTTCGAGGAACTAGGAAATATACGCGTTTGGGCACAAAAACGTGCCAACCCGGAAGATCTTTCCGGATTGGCACGAGCAAACTCAGATCGTTTGACTTCTACTGCGTTAATTGACCTGACCTGCGGCCAAGTTCGAGATCGCAATGTTGGCAGTCCCCGTGTTTTGGGGGGTGCTAGTAGTTGTACTGAAACCATAGTTTAGATAAGTACCAGAGGTGAAGGCGAAGTCACTGGAAGTACTAAAGGTGGATAAGGTGTAGGTAGAGCCCGAAATTGAGCCTTGCACAGAGAGTGTGCCAGTGATCAGACTTCCGGTGTGGGGATCACTCCATCCGAGGTAGGCACCCGAAAGAACAGAGTTGACCGCGATCATTTGGAAATGCGAGGAAATGAACGTGTGAGGGCTACCGTCCCACAGCAATGCCCAGGCAGCGTCTGTGAAGTTGATGGTGATATTGAACCCCACACCCGGCCCGCCGGCCCCGTTAGTCGATAGGATAAGTCTCTTGTACCCTGACCCTACCGACTTACTTATAGAATAAGTTGAACCTGTTTGGGTAGTGCTGCCTTGGGTCCAGGAAATGCTAGCTGAGGCTGAAGCTCCGCCGCCACCGCCACCGCCACCACCGAGGCCACCACCTGAAACGATTCCACCGGAACTTGAAGTGGCCCCGGCGCCCATCTGAAAGTAGTAAGTGGTTACGGAAGCCGAAGGGAAATACTTGGCACCGCCCGAGCTGAGCGTCAGTAGTCCTTCGGTGTTAGCACCGTGCAGCAAGTAGTCGCTCCCAGAAGCCGACCAACTGCCACTT
>Ga0114970_10000201_pt1 | contig 41484 bp, 51 predicted proteins | sample M_140205_XF_Meta_FD_87030 | JGI IMG/M metagenome (GOLD analysis project Ga0114970, IMG submission 87030) | Freshwater microbial communities from Lake Montjoie, Canada to study carbon cycling - M_140205_XF_MetaG | ecosystem: Environmental > Aquatic > Freshwater > Lake | place: Lake Montjoie... | reverse complement strand
TTGGTCGGATTGTTCGTTCATCGAGACGGCGTTGTAGATCCAGTTTGATGCAGCGGGCGCAGACCCAATCGTTGTCGAATCTTCGCTCCGCTGGCTTTCCGCAGGCGCACTCTTTGGGTTTGGTCAATCCAGACTGAGCACAAATGCCAACGGATTTCGGCGGTGGCAGTGTTGCCATGCGATCAGATCGCATGCGGCTTCGAGCTGATTGGATTTGGCTGATTGATCCTGAATCCATTGGGTGACTTCGCTTGTTTGGTTGGTGGCATAGGCAATGATTCTGTCCTGCTCGGACTGAAGCCTCGGCTTGATCTGTTTCACAAACCACGCGTTGGGAGGTGGCGTCCGCATGTATCGATCCATTGCCATTTTGATGATCTGGGCTCGGTTGGCTTTGACCCGTTCTATGACATCCGGTGCAGTGTCAGGTGGCAGCTTCGGCACTGCGGAGTCTTTGGTGTGTTCGAATCGGATGAGATCGGCTATTTCCCATTCGGTCATATTTCAAGGCCTTCGACGGACTTGGGTTTGTTGGATTCCTTCTTCCCGTAATCTTCGCTGTATGCGTCCACGAAACGCGTCGTTCTGCGTTGCAGTACGAGTTCGCATGGGCCTGTGGCGCCATTGCGATTCTTCGCGACGGTCATCTGGACAAAGCTCAACTCGCGCTGCCACGAGGCTGGATACTCAACCTTGTTGCCTCCAACTTCCTCTGCGGCCACCAACTTTGGGCCATCGATCCATCCACAATCCTTCTCGTTGTCCTTGTTGGGCTTTGGGGCGTCGGCCTCGTGGTACTGAATCCACTTCATGTCATGGTACGATTTCGGATCCAGCTTGGGTGTCCACAGTAGCCCGATGACATCCGCGTTCTGCGAAATGCGGTCACTCTCGCGGATGTCGCTCATGCGGGGTTCGCGTGGCGTTCGATCCTTCTCGCTGTCGCGATTGAGCTGTGCGAGTGCGACGACAGAGATGTCCAGATCTTTGGCCGTGCGTTTGATCCAATCGGCAACCTCGGCAACCTCTTCTTCGCGACTGGCTCCGCGGCGGGTGCCCCTCATGAGTTGAATGTAATCCACAATTGCCAGGCTGATTCCTCGCTCGCGTTTGGCGCGTCGCACGCTGGCGTAGAAGTCCCGTCCGCTGAGATCCGTTCGATCGTCGACAAACAGTCGATTCTTGTAGGACGACAATTCGCCGTATCCCTTCAGTAGCTTGGGCTCGTCGCTGGCGCTGATGAATCCATTTCGGAGTTTGAGGGTATCGACACGAGCGGTCACACCAACAAATCGATTGAGCAGGCTCTGCCGTCCCATTTCAATCGACCAGAATCCAACACCGTGACCGCAACGGAGCACGTTGACGGCAAGAGTCACTCCAAGGGAAGTCTTGCCCACGCTGGGACGTGCGGCAATGACCACGAGTTCGCCGGGTTGGAGTCCGCACGTCATGTTGTTGAACATGTGCAGATTGGTGTCGAGGCCAGTAATGCTCTGGCGCCCGTTCTTTCGACGCTCAAGCACCGTGACGAATTCCTTCAGATCGTCCGTGATCGGCTTCAGCTTGTCTTCAGATCCGGTGTCATTGATCCGCAGCGCCTCTGCCTGCACTTTGGAAACGACCTCGGCAGCGTCCACGGCCGTCTTGGCTTGCGCTATCGCGTCGTGGCCAAACCGAATGACGTGACGAAGCGTTGCCTTCTCGCAGACGATCTTGACGTAGTAGTCGAGATGCGAAGCTGATGGGACTGAGTCGCCAAGATTGCTGAGGTAGACCAAACCACCAACCTGCTCCAATTCCTGATAGTCTTTCAGGTTGCTCTGCAATGTCAGAAGGTTGATTGGAATCTGCTGTTCCCACATCGATCGCAATCGAGCCCACAGCATCTTGTGCCGGAGGTCATAAAACGCGGTGTCCTCAAACTTTCCAATCTGCTCAGCAGCGGCATCGATGGCGGTCGATGGTTCCAATATGCAGCATCCAAGCACACCTTGTTCTGCTTCGATAGAATGCGGTGGGAGTTCAGGCTCAGGCGTCGGATTGTGACGATGTCGGCGCCTTTGTGGTGCCTGGTGGGTTTGCTCATCCGGCAGTTCTGATGAGGCGGGGAGCGAATCGAATGGGATGTCGTCAATCATGGTTTGGCCTCCATCTGATCCATCTGCTCAAGAACTGCTCTCATGGATTTACGAAATGTCTGACGTTTCGGGTCGAATGGCTCGTACTCGCGGATGCAAATGGTATCTATCTGGCTTGGATCCGCCTGACACGAGAGCATTATTGTCGTTGCGCACCCCTCGCCAAACTCGGCGATTAGCCAATCCAGTTCGGGACTCATTTAACCACCTCCCATGGAGCCCCGTACCCTTGTTTCCCAATCAATCTTCCATCGTCCAATAGGAGGGTGGTTTTGTACGGAAGAATTCCATCGCTTGAGCACAAGTATCCTCGGCACTCCACAACGTCGCGCACAGCGTCCAACAATACGCCTTGGGGGTCGTAGTCGCTGGTAAGAGCCCATCGGTCAGTGTCCGGAATCCGCTTCAGCAATGCCTGCCTGAACTGATCGCGCAATTCATCCACCTCGAATCGTTCTGCCCACCAGTTGGCGGCTTTGTCCTTTATGCTCATGCAAATGGTACGTTCGGGGTTTGATTGTTCTGAGGAGGGTCGATTGGATCACGCTTCGGTCCGACAAAGTGCCAGTGCTGAACCCGGATTTTGGTTTTTGATTTTTTGGCGCCCGTCTCCTTGTCTGCCCAGGTGTCCGTGATGAGGCGGCCCTCGACGAGTGCGGGCGTGCCTTTGCGATGGAATTGCGCGAAGCTCTTAGCCAGCGCACCCCACATCGTGATGCCGACGAATGCGGTCTCCTCTCTTTGCTCGCCAGAGTCCGTGGTGAATTTGTGCGTGTTCGCCAGAGTGGCATTGAGCACGGCAATGTTCGCCGCGGTGTAGGTGATTTCCGGGTCTCTCGTCAGGTTGCCCTGGAACTGGGTCGAGTTGATCATTTTGCCTCCTTCTCGATGCCCAGCATTGCGTCAGCGCTCCACCCTGTGACCGCGCAAATTTTTGCGATAGTGTCGAAGCGTGGAATCCTGCGTCCGCACTCGTAATCGCTGATCATGGATGGGGTTGTACCGCTGATCTTTGCGAGTCCGTACTGAGTGAGACCTGATGTCTCTCGCAGAGACTGAAATCGTTTGGCGATTTCCGCGAAGTCCACCTTCAATGGTCTCTTCCGGGGAATGGTCATGTTGGGGCTTTGGGGTGTATTTTCCATAAGTGTTGATCAAACGGCAGAAGGTTGCGCATGCATTGAGCGTTTAAGCTCAGCAAGCTCGTCGACTAATTTTTGGAAATTGGGAAACTCGGCCTGCTTCCTTGCGACCGATCCGACACCATTGTCCGGATTGCCCGGGTGGTTCTGAAGTGCTTCTTCCAGCTGTCGGACTCGCTGGTATGCGGGCGGTGAATTTGGAGTTCCGCTCGGCGTGCTGGTGCCGTTTCGAGCAGTGCTACGTCGAGCAACCCAAGCGGCCGTAAATCGGCGTGTGATGTCGGACTTCCAATCCCTCGGAAATGGCTTGGTATCGCCGCGGCGCCACGCAATCCAATCGAGAATCCACGCCTCTGGAATTCCTGCCGGTATGCCTCTTGTGTGATCGCCTGGCCATGTCGATGTGAACGCCAGAATCGTCTCATCGCTCGGAATTTCAATGCCAAATCCAGCAGTACTCGTTTGGGGTATGGGTGGAACTTCATCTGCTGGTGGTGCCCCCTTCCATTCCATTATATTCTCTTCTCTTCTCTTCTCTTCTCTTCCGCATATGCCCAATTCTGAAGTCGCTATTAGCGGGATTTCGTTTCCGCTATTAGCGGGATTTCCTGTCTGGCATTGGCTGATTGTGTTGGGGTTGGGTTGTCCCCAGCGCTTTTCTGCACCTCGCGAACCGCGCGCTCTTTTGTCCTGAACCTCAGCTTCTTTTGCCTTTGGATAGAACTCCACCAATAGGTCTTCGCCGACCCATTTCCAGAGCGGGCAGGTTGACGCCAACTGCTCCAGGTTGACGCGGAGTACGATCATGATCTTGTTGGCAGACCACGATTTAACCGAAGGGATCCGCCCGCCATTTTCCGTCGAGCAGCAATAGCGCATCAGCTTAAGCCAGACACCATTCTGCTCGTCCGTGGCATCGAGAAACGCTTCGTGCTCCAGTTGCGCGGTGGGGATGTTGATATAGGTCATGGGAGGATGGTTTTTGGTGAATCACCAAACGCCTGGGCGGCGTGGATAGCGGGCGGGTTTGTGGTCCTCGTGGTCTTCAGGTCCGAGATATCGAAAGGTCATGTACGGCTCGGCCGCGACCTTGATGCGCATTTTCGGAAGAAATAGACTGGCTGTGTTTCCGGGCACACGCACCACGATGATGGCGTTGGCCTCGTCGGTGCAGAGCAGTCGTCCAGATTGAATCCGAGTGACGACTACGATCTTCCTTGGGGCTGCTTGTTGCGCAGCGATGCCTATTTCGAGCGCGAGTTTGTCGGAGGCCTCTTTCGACCAAGCGACGATTCCGCCCGATTGGCGGTGCCAATCCTTTCCACGCTGGCCCCGTTTGGCTCGCAAGAACTCGACGGACACACCAATCGAGTTCGCGAGGTCAATCTCTGGAATGAGGTCACTCATGCGGCGCGCAGAAGCTCCAGCAGTTTTTCGGATTGTCTGATGATCGCTGCTTGCTCGGCGGCGGCGTAGGCGGCGGCGTAGGCGGCGGCGGCGTAGGCGGCGGCGTAGGCGGCGTCGGCGTAGGCGGCGGCGGCGGCGGCGTAGGCGGCGGCGGCGTAGGCGGCGTAGGCGGCGGCGGCGGCGTAGGCGGCGTAGGCGGCCTGACGGGCACTCTTCCACTCGGTAATCGAGGGTTCGTCGCCCGCAATGCGGCGCTGATAAAGGTTCGCAACAGCCTGAATGGGCGCGGCGTTTTTCGCAAATTTCACCACCCCATCAGCGGGATCGACCAACAACCAGATGGCAAACTTGGGCCACACCATCGACAGGTCTGCACCTGGGCGAATGGCTGCTAGAAACTGCTCGGGCCAAAGTCGCGCGTTTTCTTTCGGGAGTCGCTCGAACAAGTGTTCTTCGAGATGCGCAAGAACTACCGGGACTCCCAATTCTGATTCATAGTTGGAGTGTTTTCCGCTGTGTAGAGTGCAGCCAACCGCGCAGCCTTTTCCGTCTTCCCAATACCCGTACCCTTGAATGAGTTGATCCGCCTTGCGGTGCTCTTGGACGCGGTTGAGGTACAGGTCTTTGACTTCTTGTTTTCCGTGGTATGCAATCATGTTTTTTGGTGTTGATGTTTGAACTGACGAAGCTTTTGCGTTTCGGCGATTTGAAGACGCTCAGCCAGCTGTTCGCACAGGCTTCTGGATTGCGAAAGAATCCAGTCATCTTCCCTATTTCCCCTGTGCGCGTTTTCAACCTGTGATTCCAACAGGGTAGCTAAATCCAACGCCTTTCTAAGTTGGTCGATATTCATGGTGGCCATCAGTGAGAAATTTCTGGAGTACCTGAACCATCGACGATGTGGCTGGCGCCGGCCGAAATCGCACCCCCCGCCCCCCCGGTCTGCGCGGGCCGGTCGATGCCGGGATCCGGCTGGACCTGGGCGATGCTGCCGGACTCGGGTTGATCAGCTTCCGAGGATGTATGTCCTTCTGTATGCAGAGCTTTCGATGCGTTGATGCGCAATGCATTAGACTCTGCTTCTGGGGACTCCACATCCACAGCGGCGGCGGGCGACACCACTTGGAACCCGGATTGGGCGAGGAAAGCCTCCAGGTCCGCGCGACCGGGCGCCGACCTTTGCTCGATAATTTCGGTCGGCAGACCGGTTAACAGCTGATCCTTATCTACAGCGATTCCCATCACCGTTCCGGCGGCCTTCAGCCACTGAGAAGCGTCCATATCTTTGAGCCCGCTTTGGAGCGCTTCCCGGGTTTCCTCGACGGCCTCGAGGGCGAGTCGGGCAACTGCTTGACGGACTCTCTCCTTGAGTGGTTCGAGGTGTCCTCCGTTGGTAGCAGCGGCATCGATCGCATCTATGGTGTAGTGGTGGACCCCGCAAATCTTCCGGATCTGGCGTCGGCTCATACCCGAGGCGAGGCACGCGAGCACCTGCATCGCCTTCTGCTCATCCTTCGTGCTGATCTTGCCGTTGATGTCCCACTGCTTTCGCCCGAAAAGGCGACGTCCTGCGGCTGTTATGCCTGACTCCAGCTCCTGCTCGGTTTCTAAATCGAAAAGGCCGGGCTGGGCTGCTGCTGCCTGCTGAATGCGTAAAAGGGCGGCGGGATTCATGCGGCGAGTTGGATGGAGGCTTGCTGGGTGAGCTGCGCTCGAAGCAGCGATCGGGCGAATCCGCAGGGGACCGCATTTCCGATCTGGCGCACTTGCTCTTTCACCGTGCCGCTAAACTTGTATCCAGGTGGAAAACCTTGTGCGGCGGCTAACTCATGGGAGCGCAGCATGCGGAAGTGGACTTCTCGACCGTCGAACTGCACGAGTCCGAAACGGTCGTTACAAGTCACTGTTGGAAGAGGCTCTGTGACTTCGCGGGATTTCCCGTTTCCGTAATACTCCACCACGAGAGCAATAGCCCCCGAAGTCGTCACGGTTGGCGCCGGCTGCGACACATGGCGCAGAATTCCCGCGCTATGCTGTGGAAGAAGGTACGCCACACCAAAAGCTCCACCTTTGGCTGTTGTGACCGTTGGAAGCGGATCGAGCGCGGAGAGAGATCGACCACCGTGTTCCATGGCCACAATCACCGGCGATCCACGAAAGCGCGCAAGACCCTCGTTGATTCGCGCCATTGTCTTTGGAGCCAGAGCCTTCTTGCGGTCGCTGATTGCTTTGGTCGGAATGCTCCAGTCGATTACAGCATCGGCAGCACTTCGCCATCGAGGAAGGCCAAACAAGTTGGCATCGGGTGAATGGGTGGCATCAGGCCAGACAATTCGGCGCCGGCCACGAACCGCCTGGACGAATAAGCGTCGCCGAGTGGTCGGATCTCCATAGTCAGCAGCGCACAGAATCTTCCAATCGACCGTGTACCCAATCGCTCGCAATGTCTCAACCCAGGCAAGGAACGTCCTGCGCTTGTTGGCTTGAATTGGTTTCCCGTTAGATCCGAGCGGTCCCCACTCCAGAAACTCAGGCACGTTCTCCACCATCACCACCGAAGGCAGGAGAGCTTCAGCCCAGCGGGTGACACACCACGCGGTTGCGCGGGATTGGTCCAGCATCGGTTTACCGCCACGAGCCCGGGAATGGTGCGTGCATTCAGGGGAGGCCCAGAGCACGTCGAGCTTGCCATCTGAAAACAGGTGGCGAGGGTTGAGCGAATCAACCGAGGCGCAGTAGTGACGGGCCTCGGGATGGTTCGCGCTGTGCGTCTCCACGGCGCGCTCCCAGTGATTTACCGCGGTCAAATCCACGCGATACCCGAGAGATTCAGCGGCTTGCACAGCCCCAGTGGATGTCCCACCCGCTCCGCAAAATAGGTCCGCGATGGTGAGGGTTTTCATACTCCACACATCCCTTCACATTCAGCCATGAAGCCGAGGGTTCCTTGGTCTCCGCGTTCCTCTGCGGTTCGGAAGTCAATTTCCTCAAGCGGGATGCATGACCGGTGCAGGTATTGAAGACTCCTCATCCCATTTCGATGGGCCAAGTTCTGGCTGCGAAGCATTCGATCTATCTCGACGGCCCGCGCGAACTCTGCGGAATTGTTCTTTAGCTTCTGCCATTCAGCATTGCTCTTGTACGGGCAGAAAACGCACGCCGACCTTTCAACGGTGTGAGGAACGCCGTAATCGCTGAGCCACTTAATGCAGTGTCGGCGCGTCATCTCCATTTCGATGAGCGGGAAAAGGGGCTTTGCGTGACCTTTCCTTGGTCCGTCGTTAAATGAACGGGTGACACGACCAGCGCGCCCACATTCCTCCAGAGACAACCCGAACAGTTGATTGACGACGACATTCTTTGGCCATCTTTGGCGCGGCTTAAGTCCCAATATCTCTCGACGTATAGCACCCTCCACGACGTCGACTTTAAAATCAGACGTGCAGCGTCTAGGCATTATTGCGATGACTCCAGTGGATTGGTTGAACGTAAAGGAGGGAATGTTGGAATGCCCTTTCCTATGCGATCTTCCTGTAGTAATCGCATCTCCAAGCCTCCCAGCCGTCCTAACCAGAACGGGGAACGACGGGGCAACCTCTGCGATCAGCCAGTTTAGATGGTCATACACAGCCTTAGGCTCCTCTTGGACATCCGCGAAGATCGCGCAGTCGACAGGCGGAATAATCCCCTTGTGAATCATCAGTGCGACGACTGTGCTCTGCACTCCGGCACCCAGGTTGAGGACTCGATAAGTTCTCACGGCTTCACCTCTTCAATTGGGAATTCAACCAAAGCCTCACCAAACACGTCCTCGTAGTCCTCGTAGTCCTCGGCGTGTCCGTCGCAAAATTGACCGGCTCCGTCCGGCTCGTAGTGGGTTGGGGTGTGTGGGCAAAAAACAGTGCGTGGACGGTCGGCGATAATCCACGAACAGTAGGGGCGTTTCGATAGCAGTTTCACGGCTTCACCTCCTTCAACCAATGATCCAGCCGCACGCCTCTTTCGCCGTGTTCTTCGCCATCCCAGCAAAGGTCGCAAAGCCACTGTGAACACTTCTCGCACCAGTTCAGATCGGAAGCGGGCCAACTGACGTCCTCCCGGCAAATGTGGCACGAGTACAACGCTTCTGGAACGTGCGTAGGTTTTGCGCTCACTTGTCCGCCTCCTTCCACGCTTTGAGCGCATGGCGGTCTGATTTGTGACGCAAACAATCAGCGCAAGTATTTGCCCTTGGCGCGCAACGGCAATCTGTAGTCTCTGGCGTTTTGTCATCCAGCCCTTCGAAGAGTCGCCCTCCAATGTCGCGCAAGGTTTCAATCTTATCCCGCATCTTCCCAACCTCATCCTTCAACCTCATTAAGTATCCAGCTCCATCCAGCATCTCTTCGATCGCGTGCTGAAGCCATTGCTCTGGCGTCAGGTCTTCGCGGTCCATGGTAACGCCGTACTTTGCCAGGCCAAGCGCGTGGCGCTGGCGCAGCATCGAGCAGAGTTGTTCGGTGGTGCTCATTTGATGGGATGCGCCTCCAAATATTGCTCCAGCTCCGACAATCGCCCGCGCAGATCACCACCGCCGAGGCGCACAGAGCCGGGCAGGGAACTGATGATCTCGCGGGCCTTGCGATCGCTTATGTCCCACAGCGCGCCCAGCTGGGCCACGCTGACCAAGTGGATGCGCTGTGTGATCGGCGGCTGCACCACGACTCCGTGAGCAGACAGCACGCGGAGCGCGGCAATCAGATCGGGTATGGTGGTGGTCGGCATGGCGAGTTACACTTTAACGAATTGGATCAGTCGCTTGATCACATCCATGGAGGTGTGCCCATCCCATATGGGCGCACGATCCATCACCCTTGCCTCACAATGCTTGCAGACTGGCCACAACCTTTCTGGAAGATGATATGAGACGACGCCTGTTGGCAGTTCGATGCCGGCGATAAACCACCCAGGCATCTCGGTGCCATCATCGTGCTGACGAGACATCCAAGCGGGGAATATCCCAGCGTGGCACGACAGCAGGCACAAAAACAGGGCGTGCCGATGCTCGTAGAGTTCATCGAACGTATGGTAGCCGTCGGAGATTGGGCCGGTGCGATTTGAGTCGACTTGCATATAAGTTGGTGCCGGTCTTTCCCGGCTGTCATCTCGCTGCGGCGAGAACGGAGTGGTTGAGGTTGAAGCCTGTCTCCCGGCTTTGCCACGCTTGCAAGGGTACGTAGCCAGGGTGACCACTCTTCGGCTTCCAGTGCCGGTCTCTCCCGGCTGTCACGCACTCAGGCATACCACCTGTTCAGCGTTTGATGTCTCAGAGCGGGTTTGGCGATTCGCAAACTATCCCCGAATTTACCCAACCGTGCACGGCTGCGGGGCTTACTGAGATGATTGAATTTCGGATGGCCCGTGTTGCCGCTACAGGCGGCAGTGTGTTACTGAACCCCCATCCACTCTCGTCACCGTTGGTTCACACCCACGGGCCAAAATTGAATCAGGCGCCATAGATCAATCGCGATCTATCCATTGGCTCCTGGTAGTTGTGACGGCACCAATCGCTATCCACGCGATGGTCCACAGAAACGCTGAGCCGACACGGATCGGCAGCAGCCATTCGGTCATTCCGATCGAGCACCAGCCCATTAGGATCAGTGCTGCGATTGTGATGCGGTCATTCATTTTCGATGGCGGGGCTTAGGCAAATGCCGATGATTATTGCGAGGGCGATGACAACAGCGATTCCCGCCATCATGTCCACGCTCACTTGACCCTCCGCATAGAGCCGCCAGCGATCAGCTGGTGGCCGAAAGAAGACTCCGCGCGCGTGATGGACGTGGAGTAAGACGCTCCACTGGATTTATGCTCTGGGGATGACTGGCCGAGTTCATTGCTATGGGGAGGTTGATGACCTGTCGGAGAGGGTCGATCAATTGCGGCTTCAGTCGGCGAGCTTCCATCAGCACGCGCGGAAATTGTGTCGTCGTCGAGCCAGTCGCGGTCCTTGTTCAGGATCTTGCGAAGACCTCGGCCGTATCGGTCGGCCCAGAGCGCGCACACGACGATCAGCGCGCCCGTGAAACAGAAGCCGACGAGTCCAAAAATGATCACTTGACACCTCCGTTCACCCGGTTGAGTTCGCGGGCGAGAATGCGGGATTGAAGATCGTGAACGTCCTCGGCCTTCCGTTCGCGCCAAACCGCCACGCGAGCGGCCAGTGTCGTCCTGGCGTTTGCATCCCCAGTCCGCCAAATCCATCGAAGGCCAGGAACGCAAAAGTTTCGGAAGTATTGCCGCCACTCCTGCTTCTCCCGTTTGCTCGGGTAGTTCTTCACGAACTGTTGGGCGAGACTGTCCGAGATGGACAGCGTCTCAAAGAAGGTCGGCGTCGAGTTGATCGGTGTTGGCATTGGATTCCTTGGTGACGGTTACAGACTGTGAAGCTTGCTCTTCAGCCCGAGGCCTTCGCCGGTCACGGCATCGGATTTGGTCAGTGCGCCAGTCAGACTGTCAGAGCTGGGCGGCATAGCTGCGCCGGTGCCTCGGAACTTGTCGATGGCTCCACTCAGGCTGTCGTGCAGACCCTGGCGGAGATCGAGCTTCGCTTGGTCGCGCATGCCGATCAGTCCCATCTGGGCCCGCGTGGCATCACCCAGGAAACCATCGTCGAGACCGAATTGCTTCAGGGTGTCCATTCGGCCTTGCAGATCCTGCTTGGACACAGGGGCAAACTTCTGGATTAGGCTTGAGTAGGGGTTGTTGTACATATCAGTGGATTTGGTGGGTCTCCTTGAGACGCTTGACCTCACCCGGGATATAGAGGAGCAAGGCCTCACGAACGATGTCGCTCGGGGAGAGCAGTCTCGATTGCGCGAGCTGATCCACTTGCTCCTTCATGTCGACCGGGATGCGGGCTCGGATGCCCGCTGTTAGCCGATTGCGCTTCATCTGTCCCTGTTGTGCTACATTAGGGAACAACTGTCAAGCGGGGTTATGAAATAATGTTGCCGGTTGTGCTCCGTTGTGCCACAAACACGCCCATGTGCAGGTCGAAAAAAGATTCCGACGTAAGAGCGAGAGTGGATAGCCAGACTCGTTTGTCGCTGGAGGTCCTTGCCAATCGGGAACAACTAGAGCTTTCTGATATTCTCCGCAGGGCTATCCGCGAATTCCTTCAACGCCAAATTCCCATCTCAAAATGAGCAAAGACGAAGACATTCGAGCGCGTGTTACGCCTGAAATACGACAACAGCTCGAAGCCATCGCGACTGCTCGCGGTGAGAGTCTGAGCATCATTGTACGCGAAGCGATCAGGCAATACCTTGGAGCCCACCAATCCGCCGTCGACACGGCCGCTTCAATTGCCGAGAAGGCTGCCGTCGAGGTGGCGAGTAAACGCCGAGGGACTGCGAAATCTCCGCGTACATAAATTTCCACGATTCCATCACCACCAGAGCCTCTTCATGTGAAAGATTTGCCACCACGGAACGCACACGATCCCTCAATGAATCCAATTCCTCCTGTGAAAGCATGCCTAGTAGCTAACTCTGGGGATAGGACAACCGCTGTCCTATCGAAACCAAATCGAATGCACATTTGGGCCAGTGGGTTATTCGACCAATTGAAAGCCATTCTGATCCAGTCTTGGAATCAGTTTCCAGCCATCCAACGTTCCAATTTCGCATTTCCCAGTCCATCTGTCGATTCGGGCCATGCCGTTAGAATTAGTTCTCACATCGTATCGGAGCATAATCACCGCTGCTGCCAGCCAGAGTGAGGAGATAACCAGAATTGTCTTGTTCATCAGCACATCAAACCGAATCCGGCGATTGAATCAACTCATGAACGCTCCATCGTTTCAGTTCCACGACAAGCAATACGTGCTGTGTCGACAGCCTCGCGACCGGGAATTGCCCGAGGCTGAACAGGCGACACGTCCCTGGTACATTCGATACCGGCGCCCGGACAATCTGGTCTGGGGATGGAAGCGCATCGGGGCCGCCAGCGAGCGTCCCGCCGACCTGATCGCACGCGCCAAAGCATTCCTGAAGGGGTTGGAAGAGCATCGATCGGGGATCGACCGTTACCTGGACGGGGTTGCAGATCGCCGCGTCACTACGATCAATCAGATTGCGACCCTGTACCAAGCCGCCGGATGTCCTGATCGCAACGGCAATCCTCGCACTGGTGACCGACTCGATGAGCAGACCAAGCACCTGGCAGGAGCGCTGGCATTCTTTGGGGCGCTGTCGCCGCGCGCCATCGGTCCCGCTGACTGCTTGGAGTATCGCACGTGGAAGCGGTCGCATCTGGCCTATCAAGCTTCGGGATCCGTGCATGCCGGCGCCCGGACTTGCGAGCTGGATCTCTCCGCTCTGGCCAACTGCCTCCAGTGGGCGGTCCTGACTCGGCGCCTCGACGTCAATCCGCTCACCAGTCGACCGGCCCTGCGGGATTCCGACGCCATCGAGCATCACCACCGTTACCAACCGGAGAGTGACGAGGAGCTGCACAAGCTGGCGGGTTGGTGCTTCGCCTCGGACTCGTGGGAAACACGCGTCTGCGGCGCCCAGATCCTATTCCACGCCATGACTGGGCTTCGCTCCGGGGAGAGTGCGTGTATGGAATGGCCGGCCGAGAATCGATCCTACAACGCCGCGGGGATGCGTCAGGTCTGCCGCCCCGACGGCGTCGAGGTGGAGTGGCTCCATGTGCGGCGCGAGAAGCGGGGGATAAATCCCGTGGTCCGCGTCCATCTAGCCCTTCGACAATTCCTTGCGGCTTGGCATGCTCACGCGAGCCAACATGTGAAGAGCACTTACATGTTCGCCCAGGCATCCGGGGATCCATCTCCGAGCGATTTCACCCGGACGTTGAATCAAGCCGCCGAAGCCATCGGCAGCCCCAAGAACCGATTCGGGGAGTCGAGGAGGACGGCCCATGCGCTCCGAGGCTACTACGTCAGCGTCCGTCGTGATGCCGGGGTCGCCGACATCATGATTGCCGCCGAGCTGGGGCAGGGCGGGGGAGATCGCCTCATCCGTTCCACCTACGGGGCGCCCGACGCCTTCGCCTCGGGGCGACTGGACTGGATGCCGACGACTGAACCTGCATGGTCGATCCTTTCGAGACCCAGCAACGTGGTTCCAATGCAAGCTGGCCTCTGATTTGGCGCATACAATTTAGCATACACGAACCCACAGCCACCAAAGGATGCCAAAGGATGCTAAAAGATTGGACGGAAGCTCAATTTGGGGTCACAAATCGAACTCCAAAGCGTTTGTCCAACAGGTGGTTGCAGTGCAAGTGATGCGGAATCAGTGAGTTACGCCGACGTGGTGGAATGGCAGACACAGGGGACTTAAAATCAATCTGTGTCTAAAATGCCGACCTTGCGGTGCAGTGAGTTCTGTACAATTTAGCTCCCCGCATACATGGCAGCATACGGGGAGCGAACTGTCCGGAATTCCCGGATGGTTGAATCAGAGCTTCAGACCGTCGGCGGTGGGCTCGATCTTCGTGTTACTGGGATCCTTAGAGTTCGGATACGGATTTGCGATCGATCCTGGAACTTGTTCATTGATGCGCTTCAGATCCATGCCAAGCCACATTACTGCTTCTTGCAGCTTGGTGATGGTGATGGATCGCTCCCTGCTGGAGGGAAGATCCTTGACCCTTTGGATGTTGGCATCGATATCGCGTCTCAGTTCTTTGTTTGAGACGATTTCTTGTTCAGTGGTCATACCTTTGTTCGGTCGTGATAATTACTTCGCCGGAGCGTTGGTCAATACGGTCGGCGCTGACTTGGGCGGGATTGGGATGCCGTACATGCGGGCCGCGATCTCTGCCCCGCGTTCAAACTGTTCCTTCATGGCATTGAACATTTGCATCTGGGATTCCGCCTGCCTCTCGGCGGCTGATATGGCCGCTTCGTTGGCGGTGCTGCGATACTTCTTGATTCGAACCGTGCCGTCGCCGGGATTGACCATTAGATCTTCCCAGGACGTGTCTTTGGGGTTCACAACCGACAACTCATTGGTGCCGACCTTGAATCGGATTTCGGTTGTGACGAGCTTGCGGGCGCTGGTAGCGCATCCGGTCGCCAGAAGAGTGACCAGCCCGAGGGCGGCCAGGAGGTATTTCATGTGGTGTTCATGACGGTGAGGTGGATTCCTAAATCACTTGGGGGCCATCTCGCGGCGCAGGATCTCCTGTTTGGAGGCCTTGGACGGCATACGTTGCAGTCGCTGCTGGAGCAAGTCCTGCCGGGCACGGATAACATCGGGCAGCTTTCGAGCGAGATGCTCCATGGCATACGGCTCCCGGAGTAACACGCGCTCCGCTTGGCTCAATTCGGAGCGGGCAATGGATTCAGCGATGTTGCCGATCGGTTGGCCCCCATTGGCATGACCATCTAAAATGCCGGAGTCAGACCAGCGCTCCAGAAGTGTTCGAACAGCCTGTTGGATTTGAGCCTGATGCTGTTCTATTCCCTGAGTGTTTCTTTGGTCGGTGTCGAAGACACCACGGTTGCTGATCTTGATCCATCGACCCAACGCGTTGGCAATGACCGGCGCCCGTAAAATTTCCTCCATGCTCGTGGTGGGGGGATTATCCAGGGCGATGTTCTGGAATCGATGCAAGGCCCCTCCACCAAAAGCATTCCAAGTATATTTGCCCATCGCCTCGGAAGCAGGCCATCCGCCCGCCTTAAAGGTGGTGCTGTCCATGATGGGCCTCCCGGTGTGGTGATCGATGGGGTTCTGACCCATCAGATATTCCCCCTGGGCTCGTAACGTATCGACGATGGGATTCATGCCCGGCAGCTGGCCGCCGGCAAGGGCCGTGTAACCTTGGCCTCTTCCCGTCATGGTCTTGAACAGGGCGGCGTGCGCTACCTTGAGCGGATCGGGAAGCGGCAATCGGAAATAGGCCACCTTCTGTTTGGACTTATCGGCCCACCCCATCGGAATGCACAGGTAGTTGCTGAGGTCGTAGTCTGGGATGGACGCGTACTTCTCCTTGGCGTCGGGTCCAATGGCTCCGTTGTTGGCGGCTGCCATCAGTGCCGTTGGCACAAGGATTCCAGTGCCCAACTTCAGCCCAAACTGCCCAGGGTTGCGCTTTGCTGAGTTGACGACGGCGCGCACTCCCTGTTTCCACGGATTGTAGAAGAGCATGAAGAAGTCGATCGCCGAGTTGCTTGCGCCTCGCTGGAGGAAGTCCGGGCTGCCCGCGTTCTCCCTGACGATTTCCTGCTTCTCCCACTCTGGCATATTGGGGAATTTCTCGTCCAAGTAGAGCATGCCGATGGCTTTCTGGGTCCGTTCGAGCGTTTGACCAATTCCCAGGTAGCCGTGCCAGATCTTGGCCAATTTCTGCATGCCACTCAACTGGCCGCTCCACAACACTGGATCCATCCCAAACGAAGCCAACTTGATGTTGAATTCGTTGTCGGCGGCGCTCGTAACTCCTCGAGGATCATCGCGAGCCACGACCATCTTGCGGCGGAGCATCTGCTCCGCGACCGGGTTCGACATGTCCCCTTTAACGCTGGCACGCGCTGCTCGAATGGCCGTGGGCAAGTTCTTGGCCCAATACCAAGGAGTCGCCGTGCCTGGCATGGTCAGGAAGAACGTGGCAGTGTCGCGCGTGAAGTTCGCCGCCCAAAATCCAATATTGTACGCGGTAAATATGCCCTTCAAATGGTTGAGCGAATTAATGACGGCGCCCTGCAATCGATTCTGCATTGCCGGTCCACGATTCACACCGTCAGCAACAGCCCTGGGCACGTAGAACGCCTTCACTTGGCCGTCTTCCAGATAAAGAATTGTGCCAACCCGATCCGTTTCCTGCACTACTGGTTCCCAACGGGCGCCATTCCATCGCTTCTCGGCGGGGATGATTTCTGCGGGAGCATCTCGGAGCATCGTGTCAACGATGGCGCGCTTCGCAATGTTGCGATGGGCGGCCGTCATCAGGCTCAACGCCTTCAGGATTGTGGCGGTGGCGGGATTCTTTACTTCCCCCAGCATGCCGATCTGTCGGTAGATGTGGGGCGTGACTGAACTGCCGAAACTCAACTCCAGCTCCCGTTGTATGCCCGTATCGGGAAGATTGCGGACGGCGGCAAACGTCGCGTAATTGACGTTGGAGTCGATCTTGGCCTGCAACTCCTCGGACCACATCCGAGCTTGTTTCATCAGCGGGATGACTTGCTCGGCGTAAGTCTTCCGAAATCCCTGGGCGGCGGCTTCCAGTTGCGCAAATCGGTCCGGTCCAAGCTGACCTTGCATTTCTGCCAGTCGCTCCAGTGAGTTCTTTGCCGTCCATCCTAGCGGGTTGAACATCGAGTGGCGTTCCTCGGCGACCCGCTTGTGGAACATGTACTCGCCCAACCAGTGGAAATCGAGGCTGGCCTGCTTCAGGGCGCCACCGACCCGGGTGTTCACGCGACCTAGGAACAACTCGTGCTCGGCTGCACGGTACAGGAAGTTTCCGATGGCCTCCTTGGTCTTTGGTGTTGTGGCCCGTCGATACACTGGACCGAACTCCCGATCGAAGTGATAGATCACGTTGTCGTACACGTCGGAAGCGCTGGATTTCTTGCGCTCCCACCAGGTCTTTACCGATCGGTCGGCGTCACGTGTCCATGTTTCTCGCAAACGACTCACGCGATCTCGCATGACAGTCCCGGCCGCGATCTGGTCCTGAATCTTGTTGTACTCCGCCATCGCCTCGGGGCGTCGGTCCATCCATCCACGGAAGAGAGCGTACGAAGTGGGCGCGCGCTCAGCCATGGCCGCCGGATTGTTCATGAAGACGGAGAACGCCTCTGCATACATCTCGGCTCCGGTGGCGAAGTAGGGCTCCATCTTATCGGTACCACGCCACCACGCAATCAGCGGCTGCAGCTCTGCTTTGACAGCGTCGAGTTGCACCATGCGGCGCGCCTTCATTTCCTTCTCGAACAGTTCCCGGAATCGCGCCTGCACCTCGGCCTTGGAGGGGGACCTGCCGACCGTTTCGCGGACGGTGCGCTCAATCTTCCGCGTTCCAGTCTGAACCTTTCCGGACACTTGCGACAGCCGCTCATCGAGCATCCCCTTCATGGCTGCCTTCAGAATCTCCGCCTTCACCTTGCCGTCCTGCTTGGCAAACCATTCGTACAGATCCGGCATCCGCTCGCGCGCCTCCATGCCGAGCATGGACTTGACGTCCTCCGGCGTGATCTTCAGCTGCTCATAGATGGGCTCCTCGATGACGATCTTGCGGACCAGCTCTTGCATGGGCCCGACTTCGTCGGTCATCTGCTTCTCGGCTTCGCGGTACAGCCGACTGCGCTCGGCATTGGTGATGGGTCGATCCGGGATCTTGGAGTCCAACGGCAGGGTGTTGCGCAGGTAGTTCTTAAGCGCGGCGATGTGACCGAACAGGTTGCCTCGGCCATGGATGTCCTTGTCTGGTAGCCAATCGACAAGGTGTCCAATCTCGTGCCAGATCACCTTCATGGCGATCTCTGGATTCTGGCGCTTGGCCTTCTCCAGAGCTTGTTCCATCAGGATCTTGAGATGGTCCTTGTAGGCTGCTCGGAATTCCGCATCGGTCTTGGACGTGGCTCTGGCGTACTCCATCGCCCGGTCTCGAATCTCTGCCTTGTGTGCATCCGTAAGGAGTTCGGCGGTCGACGCCAGCATCTCAATGGATGCGTCCTTGCCTTGCGCTTTGAACACTCCAAACGCCCGACCCCGCAATGCCCCAATCTTCTCGACCACCTTAGGGTATTTGCCGCCCAGCAAGTTCTTGGCGAATTCCACCGCTTCCGGCATCTCAGCAGGGAACACACTGAATTGACTGGTCGCCCCGGGCTTTGGCCCTTCACCGATCGGCCCGCCCGGATACGCTCTCGGTGGGGCTGCATGGCTTCGGCTAGGACCAAAGCCCGGAGAGAACAGCTCGGTCTTGTCCTCGGCAAACAGAGGTTGCTGCCCCAAGTCCCCGCGGGTGCCCTCAAAGGGTGCCGCTTGCCGTCTGGCCATCTCTTCTTGCTGCGCCCGACGGGCCTCCTGAGCGGCAATGGATTCCTCGCGGGCTCGCTGTTCCTCTATGCTCTCAGGCTTATCAAAGAATCCGGATTGACCGATATCTTCCGCCCGAAGGAAATCGGGATTTGCTTTGCTGACGTGGGAACCTGCGTCGATGTGGACGGCGCCAGCGTCCTCTGGGCCAAAGCGTTGGATCCCAAACTTGGGGCCGTCCTTAACGGTGACGGAGACCGTGTATCCATCCTGGTCAATTTCCAGATCCTGAACTGTGAACTTGTGCCCTTGGACCGTGAATTCATCCCCTCGAATGAGTGAGTCGATCGGCAATGGCTGCACGTTGGCAGCTTCGGCCTTGGGTCGTTCTCCATTCAGAACCTTCTTCTGAAACTGGATGGCCTGCTTGGACTCGTCCTCGATGGAACGCTCGTCCCGGTAATACGACTTGCGCCATTCCTTGCGCTGCTTGGCGGCATCCTCAAGGGCGTTCTTGAACTGATCCAGTGTGGCGTCCTTGAATCGTTCACCCATGGTGCTGCTGCGCACCAACGCATCGAGAGCCTGGTCGGCGCCTACTCCGCCGCGGCGAAAGTATTGGCGAATGACTCCCGGTGGTTTCCAGCCTGGGGCCAACTCCTCGAGTAGCTTGGGGTCAAACTTGCCGACTTGCGCCTCAATCTCATCGAGGATGTCGGGTGGTCGTTCTGCGTCAGCACGTGCGTACTTCGGCTGCTTTCGCCCGGTCGCCCCTTGGTTAGACTGACCGGGCTCCTGTGCGGGGCGTTCCTCACGCTCCGCTGGCATTTCAGAGCCTATTCGCTCATTGGAGCCGGTGATAGTTCCCTCGACAGGAGCCCTAGTCGGTGGCGTTGGTACAATGGATGGCTCGCTTTGTCGAGCCTCCACCGGTGGTTGAGTTAGCAGCCTTTCTTGCCCTTGCCCTTGCGTTTCATTCTGAAGGTCACCCCCTTTCGGTTGAGTGCTTTGAAGCGACTCTGACGGTGCTTGTTGCGGAAGATCTCTTGCGATCGGCTGATCAGGCTCAACAACGGCTTCGCCGCGAGCCTGGGCGGCGGCACGGTTGATCCACGGCGCCTGTTCGGGATCGACTGTGTACGGCTTGGGTGCTTCTGGGGACGGCGTTATAATGGGTTGGCGCCACAGGTCCCCGCCTTGGATTGGTGCTTTGTCGATTTGGTTCGCCAGTTCGACCGCCATGGACGTCTGCGGGACCGGGTCCAATGCATGTTTGGCGGATCCAGCCGCCATCACAACGCTGGCCAATGTGCCAAGACCAGATTCAACGCCTTGCTGCACGTCTCCAGCCTTGGCGGCCTCGATGGTAGAGCGGACGCCCTGGGGAACATGGGATGCCATGTCTCCCGCAAAGTAGGCGCTGGTCAGGGCCCGGATGGGAGCCGCTGGGCTGCCGCCGGCCATCAACAGCAACGGATTGGCGAGGCCTTCCACGAGGCCGGATCCAGCGTTGACCGCACCCGCTGCAATCTGCTTGGGAATGGTGTCCTGCTTGGCAATGCGAGGAATGGAAACGGACGACTTTGCGTCCATTAGACCGCGGGGTGCCAGACCTTCGATCTGCTGAGCTTTCTGCTCTTCGGTGTATCCGATCAGCGGCGACAGTGCCTCGCGGATGCGCTTGCGCTGCATCGCGGCGATGTCCATTTGGCTGGCTGCTCGAAGTTCTGTGCCGTACTGAGGCTTCACAGATGGGTCTACGCCCACCACTTCAAAGCCCATCTCGTCAACATTGGGTGTGGAAGTGGCAAATTCGAACCCAAGTTTGTCCGCCTTGGGTTCGTCAATGACTTCGAATCCGAGCGCATCCTTCATTTGTATCCTGCCTTCTTCGCTTCCTCTACTCGGTCAGCTGGAACATTGACTCTGCGTCCATCCGGATTGGTCATGACAACGGTGGCCGATTTACCATCGGTCTTCGTAGCGCTGGGTGGCGTGTTGGATTGGCCATTTGATTCCATCCAAGCTTTGTACTGCGCAGGGGTTCCAGTGAACCCAACCTGATCATTAAGAATTCCAGTGCCGGTCTTGATCTTGGGTTCTTGAGTCTTCACCACCGTCACATTCCCGCGGGGGCCAACAACGGCATGCACTCCCGGGATGGGATTCCCTTCAGCGTCTTCAATGGCCATTGCCTTGGTGTTGGCGATGCGTTTCGGGTTGGTTCCGCTCGGCAACGCCTGCTTGCCCATCATGAAGAAACGAGCACCGGTCTCGGGGTCCTCCGAGAATTCTGGCTTCATCGTCTGCTCATCCTGCTTTGGCATGTAATGGAACAGCGCCTGTATCGCCGGGTGCATCAAGGCGATTGGATTCTGCTCGGCTGCATACTTGAAGTTGCCCTGTGGCCCCTCGTATCGCGAGAGAGAGTCTGGGGAAAGGGCCTGCGGAGGACCTTGCGCCCAATCACGCGCAAACATTTGAACGGCACCCTTGAGCGCCTCGTCATCAGCACGTCGCTGGTCTTCGTTCCTTCCTGACCGTTCAAACTGCTTGAGATTGAGACCTAGATATTGATCAGCCCGGGTGTTGTTGGCGGATTGGTTCGCCATCTGTGACTGCTGGAGCTGGCGTTGCATCTGGTCTTGCTCCATTTGCCGCTTGGCAGCTTGGGCGGCGGACTCGGCTTCCAGATCCTTCAACCCCATGGCGTTGAACTCATCCTTCCGATCCGGATTGTACAGGGCCATGACCTTTCGAAGAGAAGCACTTTTCTGGCTGTCTTCCTTGGTCTTCTGGGCGAAGTTTCGAATGTTCTGCCCAAACTGGGCAATTCCTTGCGCCAGCGGGCTGAAATCATATTGCTGTCCAGGTGCGTACGGCATAGGTCAAATCGTGGTCAGTTCAGATCGGTGGACCATGACGGTCTTCATGTCGTGGAGTCGGATGGCTTCCCAGAAATGCAGGAGCCAGGAGACCGCTTTCATTTCAGCAAGTTCCCAGACTTTACCCTCGCGGTCTTTGTAGCCGATGCGTTTAGGGTTGGTGGCGTTCATACCATTCCTTGTGTGTCTTCCAATTTCCTCTGAAGAGTTCGGGGCGTTCGATGGCCATCCGGTGGGATTCGCGCAGCCCGGGGATGTGCGGCTCGACGTACTTGCTCCAAGTGCCGCATTGCAGATGGGCAAAGGCATTCAGTTGCTGTTCGTTGAAATGCTGTCCACCGATGGCGTTGTAGGCAATGGATCCTGTATCTGCGAAGTGAAGTTCGCGCCCGATTGGAAGCCATTGCTGCCTCCATGGTTCAAACAAGGGCGAGAATGGGTTCGGCGGAAGCGTGGCCTTCCACGCGTCAAACGCGTTCCGCGTCGATTCTGGTTTAACCCACAACAGGCACGAGTGAAGGCGTGGCAAATGAATGGCACTGGTGACTGGATTCCGATGCTTTGGCTCAAACATGCCAGCCATGGGCTGATCAAAGCTCCAATCTTCCACACTTTCGTAGAACACCATGTCGGTGTCGCAAAAGACAATGGAGTCACATGGAATCTCCGAGTATTTGGCGATGAACGCATCGTGCGTCTGAATCTTAGATCCATCCCACATACAGCAGCCGGCGTCATCTCCGGATTTCATCACTTCTTCAAGGCACTCCCCAGAGTACCACACATAAACCTGCGAGTTAGGGAATCCAACGCGCAGTGTCTTGAACACCAACGTGCTCATTTCGAACGCGCTTTCGTCGCTCACGTGGGCGCGAATGTAAACACGGGGCTTCACTTCGGATCCCCCTCAATGGTGTGGTGTTCACGCCAGCAAAGAGCCCTCAAAGGGATCGAGATCTGCCTCATCAGTGAATATCCGCCGACTATAAATGCCACCATTCGAACCATGTCGGCTCCGTTGCTGCGAATCACATCCGCCACAGTCCGCTGCCAGCGTTCCTTGGACTTCTCCATTTCCACGGAGTCCTCGTAGTGGCAGGTGATAAGTTGAACTTGAGGCCCAAGTACCACGGAAAATCGCTGGTAAAATGCGGACGAATAAAGATCGTTGGCCCAACGCCCAACCTGGGCGGCTTTGATGGTGGGTTCTTCTCCATCCACCACGTCATCGATCAAGTGGCAATACCGATGCCAGGCATACAGAAAGGCCTTTGCTTCCGGATTGGTTCCGGATGCCAGGTCGATCAGTTCTTCCACGTCGTTCATGCCAGTTGCAAGTCGCATGCTGCCGATGATTTATCGCCGCGCCACGTTTCCCAGTTGGCAAACAGTCCAAACTGACCCGTTGTCACTGCGCCGTGGTCATCGTCTGGCCCAACATGAAACATGCGCCCAACATCCAGCCATCCGAACACTTTGCTCTTGGCATTCAGCGTCCATTGCATTCGGCCGCCTAAGAACACCAGGAGGCTTTCGATGCGCGAATGGCGGTGCATTGGGATCCGCGTGCCCCGCGGGCAGTACCATAATTCCAACTGCCTGTTTCCAGGCATTGGTATGGTCACGCCGTGACAGCCAAAGATGTGCTGAAACTGAATCACAGAGCCGAAAGTCCGCCGGCGACAACGGAGGCGGTTGCGTTCGTCTCGGCAATGTCCGCCGCAGCGCGCCCGTTGTAGTTGGTGTTGAACAAGTCTGCCGAGTAACTGTTGAACGGGTTGAAGTCGGGAGAACCCTTTCCGCCGGCATTCATTTGGCCCGCGCCAAGCAGGTTCTGGGCACCGGCACCGGCTGACGATGGCCGGCCAAGAATTGCCAGGGCAGGGTCGGCTCCCGTGGCGGCATTGATCCCTGCGACCTGTCCGGCGAATCCTTGCCGCTGCTGGCGCAGAGCCTGTCCGCGGTCGCCCATGGCGTAGGCTTCCGTGACGGCATCCGGCATTCCAAAACCAAACCCGTTGGCAGCGGAGCGGGCTCGAACGCTTTGGCTGATGGTATTGGCCAACGACGGATCAAGGCTGGCGCCGGCATCCAGCCCTTGAGTTGCTTCGCGATTCAGCCGTTCGACCAAAACTTGCTGCTGGGGATCGGCGCTTCGAATGGCAGCAACTGCCTGCGGGCCGTATTTCTGCAACGCTTCAACGTCGGCTTGCCGCTGGGAAGCCTGTGTCGAGTTGGCAATCTGCTGAATCCTTGGAGATAACGTCTCCATGGTCTGGAGCAAGCCAGGGGACGTGCCGTTGCCCATCAAGGCTCGATTGACCTGCTGAACCTGCAAATCGGTGTACAGTGGATCAAATTTGGCCCGGTTTGCGTACACGTCTGGAGCCAGGTCGACTTGTGCCTGCAAGCTGTCGCGGCCTTCCTGAGCGAGATTGCGGTCGGGGGGTGCTGAGACGTTCATTTGTCCTTTGCTAAAGCAGATATCTGAAGCCGCGTAATCAGCTTCTTGTTGAGTTGCACGCGTCGACCTTTCCGGTCTGCGATCAATCGAAGCTGCTGCCAGTCGGGGACGCGGGCCTCAAACAATGCAATGATGGTTGCCAAAGCCAAAGGCGACTTGCTGTGCAGCTGATCGAAATAGAAACAATCGCCAGTATCGTCCCAATAACTCCATCGATCATCGATGTCGCCCATGTGCCCTCGCCACCCAATTCCAACCGCCATCACTTCGCCCTTGATTGCAACGATTGCGCACGCTTGCTGAACAATGTGATGCCGAAGCCAATGGCGCATCTTCTGTTCCGGCCAGGACGAAAACACGTCCGGTCGGCTCTCCAAGAGAAACTTGGATACTTCGCTCACCAGTTGATATTCAGGGAGGATCATTATTTGTAGCCGTATCCCTTGATCTTCCAGTTGGCCTCGGTGATGGCGGTACGCACGCCGGTGGATTTATGGGGAAGCTTGATGTTGGTCATGTCGCTGTACCGAACAATTCCAATCACGGTCGCATTCGCGTAGACGGCCGACAGCATGACCTCTTCGTCGCCAGCACCTGGGGATTCCCAACCGGCTCCAATATCCATTTCGTCATCGACTGAATAGCCAATCTCGGCAGATGTGCAGATGAGTACGATCTGGCGTGGCCACGGTGTGGATCCGAGGCCGTGGGTGAATTCCGCCTTGGCGCCCGCTGCTGGAATCGCCGCATAGGCTCCAGAACTGGTGACGTACTTGGACCCGGCGGTTACTGCGGTCACACGGCCGGCGGAGTCCGTCGTCACGCTGGTCGGGTAGGCGTAGGTTCCGGCGGTTCCGGCGGTCTCGCGTCCATAATTGCCCAACAGTTTGAAGTTGGTGCCGTCATAGGCCACCTGCACCAGTGCGCCGCTGGGTAAATCTCCGGACAATGGATCCGATCCGGACACCAGCTTGATCGATTTGGCTCCCAGGCCGTTCACGTTCAGGGTGCATGCGCCTGTGTTCGCGGCGTTGGTCTGAAACACGATGGGCAGTCCCACGATATCAGCCAACCCGAGGCTTTCCCGGACGGTGATGGCGTAGGTGTTGGCCGCACCGGTTGCCACGGCAAAGTTCCAGACCGCAGCCCTGGCATCGTTCAGCATCTGCCAATTCGTGCCGTCGTATGCGACGAGCAGCAATTGGCCGGATTGAATGTCGCCCGCTTGTACATCAGAGCCGTTGAGCTTCTTAATGGATTTGGCTCCCAATCCACTGACATTCAAAGTTGCAGCGCCCGTGTTGGTGAAATTGCTCTTGAGGATCAACCACGTGTTTGCGACCAGCGCCGGGACCGCCGGGGTAGGGGATGCCAAATAGGCGTTGGCGCTTCCGGTGGTCGTGACGGCACAGATCGCCCCCGGTGTGATCTTGAGGTTAGAGACTGCGCCATCCACCAGATCAGCTGTCCCAACGGTTCCGCTTAGGAGCACGCTGGGCAAAGCGCCGGCATTGAGGTCCGCCGTAGTGACGGGCGTACCACTGACGAACGTGTGGCCTCTGGTGACGGTTAAACTGAGTGACATTTGCCGCGTTGCGCGGCCGACGGACTGTTGTGCGGATTCCCGGAAACGAAACTACGGATCGCCGACGATTCTGCAATCTCAAAATCACGCTTGAGCACCATCCCGAGGACTGGCTCCAAACGTTTCGCAAACCACGTCGCGGACTACGATGCGCCCTTGAGTGCCCGTAAATACCAACTGGGTGAATCTGCCGTGCGTCTTGGGTCGGAAGCCGAGATCAATCGTTTGATGCAGCTCGAGTGTGACTCCGTTGGCGCCGGGAAGGATGCCATCGGTTGGTAAGATTACCGCATAGTCTTCGCGATAGGGGTCGTGGAAATCGTCGTTGACGTTGGTATTGATCCAGTCGGCGCGCCCGTATGGTCTTCGGTACTTGGTAGCTGAATAGTTGGCAATGGTCCCAATCGACCTCTCTTCGGACACCCCATCCGCCCGGGCAGTGATGGCGCCCGCCGGCCACCATGTGCTTAGGCGGCATTGAACCTTTCCAAAACGCTTCCTTCCCGGCGCATTGCCGCCGTACCCACGCGTGACCAATTGGGTCTGAACAGAGGTGCTTGTGATGGCGCCGGAAACGTCCCCGGTTTGGTCAAGGTAACCGTCTTCGTACATGACCAAAAATCCATCGACGCTCACAAAGCACAACCGGACCAAGCCAGCAATGGTGAATTTCACCCATTCACGAACCTTGATGCCATTGCCTTGATCGATGCCCGCCCATTTCTGATTGACCGTGTCGTAGACAAGCACCGCATTGTTGACGGTGGATCCGTCGATCGGGACTGCAATGTAGACTCGATTGTCGTGACTGGCCGCGACAGCGCCCGAGGCGTTCTCCCAGTTGATCCGGTCGATCAAGGGTTGGATGTCTCTGGACACCGGCACATCCACGCCCTGCAGCTTATTCTGCTCGGTTTGCTTGATGCTGACAATCCCTCGTCGATGGGCCAGAAACCAAACATCGGATCCGACTTGCACGAAAGAGTTGGGGGCGTTGCAACCGTATTCCGTCGTGATCGCATCCAGGGCGGCGTTGGCGGCTAATTCCGCATTGGTCCCGCCCACGTTGGTGACCACGTATATGGAGGTCTCTTTCGCCGCAATCAGGGTCTGATCGTTGAATCGGTACAGCGCCTTGAGACGATCAGAGGAGCCTTGGTTGATCTTGAAGCTGTTGTAAGCTATGGAACCTTCTAACACGTCGAATACCGTGCCAAAGTCGGAAACGAACACCGTGTCGACGTGTGCGGCGTCCGTGCGTCCATCCACCACAAACAGCCGGTTCTGGAAGTAAATACCCGTGCTGGCCGGTGGGATTGGGATGTTTGCTGGATCGTTGGTTGCCACCGGCAGGGTTTGCCATCCAGCTGACAGGCTGGTGCAGTAGAGTGGGTTCAGATCGGGTCCACGCAACATGACCAACCCATTGTAGGTCTGGATCATGCGAACAGATGACGGAATGGTTTCCCCGGTGGGCAATGCGATCTGCGACGCCAGCACGCCCGGTTTGGCTGCGTACACTCCCCCGTTGGTGGCGATGATCAACCAACTTTCTCCGGAAATGGGATCACTGAAAAGTCCGGCACCGCTGACGTTGGAGTAAGGGAATATCAAACCCGGGTCACTGCCCAAGACATATTTGGAAGCCCAACTGACAATCCGGGTGCCTTGACGCGGTTCCGCCACGCCATTGGTAAACCTGAGATTGATCGCCTCGGAGACTGTGCCGGGTTCCAATTGCCCCGGATCCCGACGCATATCCACGCCCAGGAAGTAAGGATCGCCAGCATCCGCTGGTGCATCGTCTCCTGTGGTGTACTGCCGGTAAAAGGGCATGGCTTAAGTCGGTGGTTGTATCAATGTCACCAAGTTCGCAGGGGAAGCAGGTGGATATTGTCCAACCACGTACTCACCAGGCAGTGGCCAGGATCCGAAAACACTCTTGAGTCGGGCATTGATCATGCCGATGTCGATCCCGGAGATTGTAACCGTACCGGTGCTGTAGAGCTTTCGACCCACGTACTTCCACTGGTGGTAGTGGTTGGCAATCATGTACGCATTCAGCTCCGCTTCTTCGGCTGGGTTGGCCGGCGGAAGTCTGACTGGCTCGTCAGGTGGAGTGTTGCCTCCGGGTGGGATGATCATTTGCGTTCAATGTGGGTTTCACCAGCAACAGTGGATCCGTCCAAAGCGATCCGATTGACAATTCCCTTGGCTTCCAGCCGGTTCCGAATCGCTTCCAAGGTCTTCTGCATTTCTTCAATCGCTTTCTGCTGGGAGTGCGTTTGTTCTTCCAGGCGGATAAGGGATTCACGCGTCTGGGTCAGTTTCGTCTGCAATTCCGAGATGTACGGCACCCCACCAACCCCACCAAAGCCGATCAACCCAAGGATTACGGATAGTTTCCAGTCTTTCTGGGGTTGGGTTTGTGGTGGCATCTTGGGTGGTTGGATTGCGATTGCTGGAGTCATTTCTTGGTCTCTGTCTTGATCCCGGCGCGAAGGGTGGCAAGTCCTATGGATCCAAGAATTCCGATGACTTTCTCATTCACGGGCTTTCCGGTGAAATCACATGTTACCAAGTACAAGGCAGCGGCAGATGCGACTGCGTAGGTGCGCTTTCCCTTTAGGAATTCCAGCAATAGAGAAATATTGTTCATGCAACCGGTTTGATTGGGGTGATTACAGATCGGTGATGTCGATGATTTCGCCATAACTACCAGCTTTCGCGGTGATGGCGGAAGACGAAACTTCGGACGCGAAGCGCAGGCTCAAAACACCGGTAGCGGATAGGGTGATTGTGCCCTCGACGATTGCGTAGTTTCCGGCTGTCAAACTGCTGGCGTTCGCGGATGCTGGTGAATCGTACGCTTGAAGGTTGTTCAGGGTTTCCGTGGTGGCATCAAGACTATATCTGGAAACGTACTGCAAAGCGGATGTGGAAGGACCGTTCAGGCTCCAGCGCGATCCGGTGGTGGTTGCTGCCGAGGTGTAATTGACGAAGAATTTGAACCGGTAGGTTCGACCTGATGTGACGTTGAATGACATCCCGGTCACAGTGGCCATGGTGTTAGCTGACGCGTTGTTGTTGACCACATCAGCCGCGAGCTTAATCCGGCGAACACCAAGATTGTAATTCGCATCCGCCCCCACAGCGACAACGCCCGCTCCAATTACCGTGCCATCCAGACCGTTTGAGGTTCGATCGGTAATCTCACCCGCTTGACCACTGGCCAGATCCGGGTCTAGAAACCAACCAATCCGCTTTACCGTGTTGGACGCATCAAGCAGCCCGGCGCCGGTGGTAGTAGCTACGAACTCAGTGCCAACGTTGGAATTGGCGGCGCCAGCCGTGGTAAAATTTGAAGTAGCCTGGGCAACAATTCGATAGCGTTTGCCTACAGTCAGGGTGCCTGAATTCAAGATTGTAGTTGACCCCCAAACATCAGCCGCACCAACACCGCGGTTGAGCGCGGCAACCTCGGTTGCGCTGAGCGCTCTGTTGGCAACTCGAAAAGACGTGATGGTAGAAGCCCATGGCTGAGACCCAAGGAACACTCCGATATTGTAACGATCCGTCGTGAGACTGTCTCCCCAAGTCGGCGCAGTGCCGTTTAGACCCTCGGCGTACGTGAGGGCAGTTCCGTTCACGTACATTGCCAGATTTGTGCCAGAACGAGTAATCGTCAGATTTACCGGAACACCAGCATAAGAACTCAGCTGAGCGGCCGTGACGTTGGCCACGCGTACATCTCCGCTGGTTGATCCATATCGTAAAAATTGAAGGGTTCCGTCAGTCGCCACATACAATCCGCAACCCAGCACAGCGATGGATCCGTTTGCTGTGGTCATGGTAAAAATGCCCGATTGTGTCGTTGGGTTTACGGAAGGATAGCGAACGCGAACTTGGATTGTGAATGGATCGGTTCCCAATTGCTGAGACAGTCCTCCAATATAGCTGCTTGTTTGAACGCCGTCCCATGAGTACCCGCGATCTTGCTGATCAATTTGAGCTGTTGAAACCGTTGCAACTGGTGGGGCTATTCCAACTTGCTTGGTCCATCGAACCCCATTTCCAACCAAGGCACCGTAATTGTAATTAGGAGTCCGGTCGTAGACGGATGTTCCGGAATTACCAGTCAGATCCAAGTCAACAACCCAGCCAATTCGAGTGAGGGTGTTTGACGCGTCGAGAAGTCCGGAACCAGTTCCAGTGGCAATAAACTCGGTTCCAACACTGTTATTCGCCGCACCGACTGATGTGAAAGAAGATGAGGCCCAGGATGAAATTCGATATCGCCAGCCAATTGTCAGAAGTCCACTGGATTGGTTTGTATTGCTACCCCACATGTCGCTGGGCTTTGGTCCAGATGACAAAGCGGAAACGTCCGCGGCGGATAACTCGCGGTTTGCCACCCTGAACTCGTGAATCAACGAGGGCCAAGGTGCGCCAATGCCTGCCCCAAGATTCCATTTGGTGGTAGGCATTGACGCAGCCCAAGTAGGGGCTGCGCCGGCAGTCGCCGTAGTGTACTCCATTTCACCGCCGTTTAGATAAATCTTTAGCGTGGTGCTGCTCCGGGTAAATGCAAAGTCAACCACCTGACCCATTAAAGGAACATACTTTTCAGGGGGGATCACTGCTACAAATCGGTCGGATTGAGTGCCGGCGTAGAAGATGAAATAGATGTTCTTGTCGCTTGACCAATAGCAGGCAATGCCAGGAAAAGACGATCCGCCAGCGGATGAGCCAAGACTGAACATTGCTGATGTCGCTGCGGGTGGTGTAATCGGGAGCCTGACGCGAGTGTGAATGGTGAATGGATCCGTATTAATAGCGGCCATCGTACCGCTTGCGTATGATCCTGAAATCGCCGTGTCGAACGTGAGTCCAGAATCGGAATCCGGGCGAGACTGCGTAGTCTTCCACCCTGTAGACGTGTCCTGATTTGCAAGCAAGTACAGGAACGTGTTGTCCGAAATGACGCCGGATCCAGCCGTTGCCTTGATTCCAATTTCACCGTCCGCCGAAGGGTTTGTGTATGACGAGTTGAAGAAATTGTGGTTTACCTGAACGTGCTCTGGATTGTAGTTGGCGAATGCGATTGGAGTGCCACCAAGCGAGCTGGCTGCAATTTCCAGTGACGGTTTGTTCTGCCCCGAGAAAGCAAATCGGTTGTTTATGAATCGAACATCATAAGTAGCCCCAACCTTGACAAGATTGTACTGACGAAGTGTGGAAGACCCTGACAAAGTGCTAAAAAATTCCACTGTTGAGAACGCGGAAGACCACCCATGAAACCAGCAGTCTTCGAACGCGATGTTGTTGACCTTTCGTCCAGCGTTCGGGATCTGGCGCGTATCCACATAGACCCCATCACCCAGCGAGAACACCACCTCACACTTTCTAAAGGTAATTCCATTGTGCACGTCTTCAGTGCTAGAGGTTGACGTTTCTTGATTGACAACAGATACGGCTGGCCAGCCTCCTCCGACGTTATTCGTTGCATCGCGCTTCCCGCAAAATCGCACGGATACATTGTCAAAAAGCGACTCTCTAACGCTGGTGTTCAGATAAATTCCAGACCGCTGAAACCTCCAGATGTACACATCCCGAACAACAAAGTAGTCACAATGGTTCAGGTAAATAGCCCCCAAATCAGATATGCGATTGTTCCCCTCAAGGCTTAAGTTGGTGATTAGTGACGGTGCCAGATTGAATTCCGTATCAACTTGGGCGCCTGACAATTCATCAAACGATATCATCCAGCCCGTGGCGCCGGACAAGGCTTTTAGACAGGTGTTCCACGATTGATGACCAGAAAGGGTGACGCCTCGCTTAATGCTGAGATTGGAAATCGTGTTGGTTCCGGACAGCTGAACCTTTCCATAAACAACCGTGTCAATTGCACTTTGAATTGCCAAAGTTGAATCCGCACTTGGGATTCCAATTGCCCCAAACCAAGCGGCTTCCACGTACCCAACAGGATGGATTCTCTTCACTCGACCAACGCCGCTGAGAGGCGCAAACACGGTGCCTAAGTTGGTGGCGGTGGTTGATGTGGCATCGTAAAAAAACTCCCCTCCACCGCCATCATTGATGGCGTTTCTGCCAAGGGTTCTCCAGGTGCCCAGTTTCGATTGAGGGCGGGCCAGCAAAATGTCTAGCGTATCAACCACCTTGGCTGTTTCTTGGCCGTTCAAATGCAAAACAGCCGTCACGGTTACAAAAACCAAAACGATGAGTCGTAGATATCGCATGTCAGGAAATCCGCACATAGCGCCCTGGGTTTCCGGGTAAAATATTGTCGGGCTGCAAGAAATCGATCGCGTCATCCGCGGTGGAATCCGCAGATTTGAAGCGAAACCAACCTTCTGCTCCGTCACCTTCAGCCGTGGCATAAAGCAGGTAAAACATCGCATTGTTTGAATACGTGGTGTTTTCCCTCAAACTCGCTATTCCGGGATATCCATTAAGTCCGGATGCAGATGTCACGATACTCGGCGCCGTGGTAGTTGCATCGTCTCCAGTGACTGCTGTGTAAGCTGAAGATGATGAGTAAATGTCCCCAGTAAATCGATGTGGACGCCGCATCAGCACCAAGAACGGAGAATTGGACGCGTTCGAGGTTCTCGGCTGAATGCCATCCGGAGTCGTGTCGAATGGGATTTCGGCCGCTCCAACATTGATGGTCGGGTCGGTTTGATGCAGTGACACTGCATCCCCGATCGGCGTCTTTCCGCTCTGGGTCCATTCGATCGTTGGAGCAAATTCATTCAAAGCCCCCCAATAGCTGGAACTGGTCGGCAAATTGCCAGTGCTGGCGGTGTGGCACTGGTAATACAGGCCCGTGGGCGAATACTTAACCTGCGATCCTCTGGCGTAAGCAGTCGTGTTGCTGTATTCGTTGCCGTCGTAGGAGCCTCGGGCAAACGCCCAGTACTGAAGATTGATTGTCCACGTGGTTCCGGATTGAGTGGCTGGCTCGTTTCCAATGGTTCCCTGAATGGCCTGGTAGTAATCGTCGGAACCAATGTGATACACGACATCCCCAGTGCTGTAAGTCGTCCCTGAATTGTAGACCGGGGCGTAGCGCCGTTGTTCCGTCAGTTTAAGGTCTGACCAATGGGCGGCTTTCCAGATTTCTTCGAGTGCTTCGCTGATGCAGTCCCGAATGCTGGCGAACTCGGTGCCGTCCAATAAGTCAGGATCCAGTCCGAGCTGACTGGCAACTCGTCGCTGCAAGGTTGAATATGGAACGCGCCTCATGATTTATCGGATCCCAACCGATGAGCGTTGTGATTGAACTCGGCCAATTCTGGAGACTTCCTTGTAAACGGTTTCCTCCAAGATCTGGGCGGCGCCTGCTCTCTCCCCGCGGCGTCGATCGGTTTGACCTTCGCCGGGCAACATCTTCTCGTAAGCCGCCTGGATGATGTAGCGCTCGAACTGCGCTGGAATATCCATGATCCGCCACTTCTCCGAGTTGGTCGCCGGAGACTCACCCGCAGCGGTGTTGCTCACGCATTCGTACCAGTCGCCGTTGTAATAGGCCTGGGAAGCCATTGGCTAGACGTATTGGAACGGACTGGCTTGGATGACAGCATCGGCTGCACCTTGGCGAATGAAGCTGGCCGCGGCCCATTGTTGCTTGGTCCAATAGTCTTGATACCCAGCTGGGTATCGATGGCCAGCGGAGGCTGATGGGGTGCTGCCGTCGAACGTTACCATGATGTCGTTGGTCTGTACCCCAACCAGGACGTGGCTCGTGTTGTTTGGCAGGGTTGCGATAATGGCGCTTGGAAGCACTACGGATGTGGAAATGGTGGCCCTTGCAGTGGCGCCATTGGGGGCAAATCCGGCGGTCTTAAACGTTGCTGCCATAGGTCTTTCTGAATCGGGGGTTGGACGGGGCTGAGTACCCCACTTGAATCTTTGTGCCGGTCTCGGGGACGTGAAACCACTCCCCTCGTTTCTTCAGGAATTCAACGAACTGATCGTCTTGAAATATCTTGTCCCCATGCAGCCGGCGGAAATAACTGACCCAGTACGGATCCATTGCCAAACCGACGGGGCCGATTCCATTCTTGGTTGTGCCGGGCGCAACCGAGTCCCGATACATCTGCGCGATCTTGGCTTGCCTGACTTTCGCCAGCGCCATTTGCGCCGCGTCCTCTCGTTGAAGGGATCGAACGATGGATTGCCGTTGGGACAATGGCAATTGGCTGAGGTCTGCGGTGAAATGCATGGCTTTGAAAGGCCGCCGACCGACTCAACACAATCGATCGACGGCCATTGATTTGGATCAGATCAACTCAGGGGACCCTTGGCTCGGGTCATCATGCTTGTGTCTGTGATGTGGAGAAGGATATGCACTTCGCCAGCGGTGGCTTCGCCGAGCGTCGGGCTGGCGCCGCCGGCGACAGTGAACAGCGCCTTGATGGAGTCGGCAGCCGTGTACGCATACGCGCTATTGGCTGCCTTCTGCGTCACGGGCGTTCCGGCCGATGCAATCTGAGTCTGCGTCAGATGGCGGTTGGTCACGGTTCCGTCGCCGATTTCCACCAAAAGTGAATTGATGGATCCGTCGGAGAACGTGAACGGGGTTGGCAGATAAAGTCCGGAAAACCGAACCGTGCTTCCGGCGGGAAATGTGCCGCTGGTTGGAAGGATTTGCACCGTGCCAGTGGTGCCGGCTCCAAATCCAGTGATATCCGTAGACAATAGCACCACTTTGTGTGTGGCGAACTGGAACTTGTTGTCCGACGGGCTGAGGGGAATGAGTTTCATGATGAAGAGGCTGAAATCTTCGCTTGGGGTTGCGGATTAGCTCGTCGGTTGGTAACGGCCTTCACCCTTGGGGTTGAGGCACTCCAACATGGCAAGGGTTTCGCAAAACGCTTCGTAGCTTCCGCCTTCGTACGGCTTCCGAATCCATGTTGGCTTTCCGCTCTTGCTCTTGGTGGCCTCGCTGCCGGGGCCCCATCGCAATTGCCACATGTTCTGGTGCAGGAAGTATGTGCAATACGCCTTCTCGACCGTGCCGCCACTCAGCGCCACGTTGTACCAACTGATGCCGGGAAGATCGATCGGACCAAAGTCGGACATGTACCGCTCAAAGATGCGGTCGATCGTCTTTCCGTTCTTGCTGTACGTAATACCCGTTGCGACTGCGGTGCCGCCGGGAACCAGCGTGGCCTGCGGGTTGAACAACGGAATGTTGTTGAACGCGCGCTTGGCTTTCTGGCCAGGGAACGCCGTGATTGGATTCTTGCTCTTGGTCACTTGGCCCATGGATTCCAAGATGTCCAAGATGGTGTTCTCGGTGAGGGAAGCGCTGGCCGTAGTGCTGATGGAGGCGGTCGGCGGTCGGAAATCGACCGGCACCGGGTATAGCGATTGCGCCGAGTTGCTGATCCACGAAGCCACGCCACGGGTCTTGTAAGCGGTGGTGGAGCTGCCTTCGACGTGATCCGTGCCTTCAAGAAAAGCGACTTCGATATCGCGGGCCAGCTCTTTGGTGCGTTTCACCATGTCGCGGCCCAGTTCGTCCTCGATGCCGGCGATGTTGGACACATCTTGGTGCAGTCGGGTGACGCTGGAGGTCTTGGTGAAGTACTGGATGAGCGCGATCAGTTTGCCGCGGCCGTCACCGGCGGAGGCAAATCCGCTGACGGGGCGACCGTCAACGTGCGCGTTGAGAACCGGATCTTCGTACTTCTCAGCTTGGTAGTTGTGAAGGACGTTTACCGGCTTGTCCCCGACTGGAAGCCAGTCGAGGAAGGGTGTTTCCATCATCTCGACGTTCGTGATGATGTCTGCCCAATCTTCCTGATTACCGACGATCTGCGAATATTGCAGCATGGTGCTTGGAATTGGCGTTTTGAATCACGCTTGCATCGAGGCTTTAACAGCCGCGCTGGCGTACTTCATAAACCCATCCAACCCTTTCGAACCTCTGAGGTTTGCCCTGGCTTGCTCCAACTCCCCGGGTTTCTCCGGAGGAACAGGGGCCACCCTGGGAACGGACACCGCTGCTGGCGCCTTCGGCAATGGCTTTGCCGCTGATTTGGCTGCTGGCGCTTTCGCACCTTTGGCCATGTCTTGGTATTGCCGCAACCCGAGCGAATAGATTGTGTACTGCTCTAGCCAATCCGGGCGCGATCTCAACGCGGGATACGCTTTGAGAACTTCCTGGATTGTCCCGTGCAACGTGCTGTCTTCATCTTGCAAGTCAGGGACCACCTGAAGTACGCGTTGAATTGCCTGTTGCTCTTGCTGTACGTGATTGATTCGCCGTGGCGCTGACTCCACTGCCGCATTGGCTTTGTCCCGCACTTCTCGCATGTAATCGCGCATCTTCTGCGGCGTCCAAGCCTCGGGATCGCTCCCAAGATTTGCCCCCATGGATCTCAATCTCTGCTCAACCCGTTCGGGGTCGTGCGTGAGATCTTCGATCAGGGTCCGCATGCGCTCGCTGACGGATCTAGCCTGATCTGCAAGCTGATTGATGGCCTGCGGATCGGAAATTCCCTCGTACGGATCCTTCTCACCCTTGGGTGTATCGCGCGTTCCGCCGATTTCAATTTGAGCCTGCAGCTCGCGTTCGCGTTGCTTCAGTTGCTCAACTTGATTTCGGAGTTCCGCTCGTTGCGCCTTGAGTTTCTTTGTCCGTTCAATGGCAGACTTGGGCCATTGTTTGGACTCTGGCTCGGAATCCGTTTCCCGCGCATCGTGCGTTTCTGCCTCTGCGTTGTCCGTTGTCTCGTCGTTCGAATTGGAAAGAGCTGGCTGAGCTTCGTCCGACCCCGTTTCTCCCGCCGGTGATTCTTGAGCGGAAGCTGGTGTCGGATCTGGCGTTGTCGCTTTGGCTGGTTCCGTGGGCTGCCCGGACGACCGGAGCTGCTCGGAGATTCGCTTGGCGATGTCTGCCGTGGTTCGCGGCGTTGAGGCCGGTGGTGCGCTGACATTTGGTGTCGCGGTTGACGCACTGCTCTCCGCGGCTGGCGTCGCGCCAGCGGTAGTTGGATCCATGCTTCAGGCCCGCATGTGGGCAAAAACGGTTCCGAGGTTTCCCAGAGAAGCGCCGGCCACTCGGCCGGCGCCTGGGAATCCGCACAACGAGCACCGTCAGCTCGCGTGTGCGCTTCGCATAAACCACGCGGCCAACCATCGATCAATTGAACTCTGCGTCGCGGTGTACGAATTGAACGTTAGTGAACACTTTCGGTCGTTGTTCACTCGGTTGTGTGAGCCTCTGCATGCAATCGAACCAATTCTTCGCGCAACTCCAACAGAATGCCCATGCGTCCACGGGCTCGATGAACTTCACTGTCTGGGATATTCGGCGCGCAGATGGCGATCTGTTCGATTTGGAGGTTGGTATCCAGAATTCCAAGCAACCCAGTCCAGAGTCGATTGTTCTGGCTGATTCCACGGAGACCGATGATCACATCTGCCCTCGATTGATCTTGTGCCTGCGGATTCATGGCTGGTGTCCTTCCGGAGTGACCCCAATTCGACCAATGGTCTTGTTCTGTTCCTGCTGCACTTGGAATTGGAGCGATTGAACCCACTTGTTGAGCAGTTCACTGAATCGACTCTTGGTCTTGAGAGCCTCTTGGTACGTCGGATTCGCGGCGATGATCTGCTGTCCGTACTGCAACTTGGTTGCTGCGGTCGGATCTTTCTCGGCGTAACGCGCTTCGTTTCCGAGGAACATCTGGGCGATATCAGTTCGGACCGATTCGTACAGTTGCTGACTGGCGGCCTGGCCTGGAAGCATGAGTTCCTTGGCCCAGCGTGGGTTGATGGTGCGCAACTGCAGCTCGACCAATTTGCGGCGGTCAATGGCGCCCGTGGCATCGCTTGGAAGCACTACCTTGGAGACCGCTTCAATCTGCTTTCCGACCAATTCCGGATCCAATTCACGCACGTCAAACTCCAGCTGCACGCGCAAAGCGCCCGGCTTGTCGCGGTATTGTTCAAGCCATCCTTCCGGCGCCGAGGTCGCCTTGCTGAATTCCGCAGACGACATGAAACGCTGAGACAGGGCAACCAGTTGAGCGAAAGCTTGCGTCCACGCCACGAGGAACCCGGACACCATGGAGCTTTGAATCAACTGACTACGCTCCGGTGGAACCTTGTCTGAGCGAATCCCAAAGTAGTTGTCGATTTCGTAATCAATGCGATCGATGGCCACAATGGATTCGTTCAGACCTTGTCCGCTTGGCATGTCCATGAATCGAGGTTCCTTGCCTTGCATTACGGTGTTCTGAACTGCCGGGCCGAATCTAAATTTGGATCCGACCGTCGTCGGATAAACATTGACGGGTGGGAGCACGGTGATGGACGTGCGATCGATCATGGCGTCGAGCAGCGACTTCTTCTCGTTCTGCCGCGTCGTGATGATTTCGGGGATTCCGCGTGAGCTGGTGAATCTCCGGCAGTGGTACTCACGCGCGCCCGCCACGTAGGGATATTCTCCATGTGGGTAGTCGAGCAACTCGTGCTTGGCATACAGTTCGACTCCATTCAGTTGGCAAATGGCAGGATGGATGGTCGTCTTGTAAACGGCGGGGACTCCATCGTCGTCGATACTCTTTCGAACGCAGTGGATGATTTCGATGAAGTCCGTCTTGTTGCCTTGCTCCACGCTCTGGGTGTATTGCACACCGCTGTTGCTGAGGGCTGATCCGGGAATCCCTTCGGGCATTGAGTCGAATGAAATACGGCCCTTGTGCTTGACGGCTTCCTTGATCCAATTCGGATCGTATCCTTCGGTCCGTTCGCGTTCAGACAAAGTGGTTTCTGTCACCCATTCGCGCTGAAACCACACGCGGGAACTTTCCACGTCGGTGGTATCATCTGGCGTGAAGATTTCGTCCCATGGTTTGAGGGCCATGATGGAAGGGCCGTCTTTGGAAACGTAGGGGACTGCGATGGATGTCTGCTGTTTGGTTCGCAACTCCCTCAGAGCACGCCTTAACGTCTTGTCGCTGACCGGCGGAATCTCCACTTCGAAACTCGCTTCGAGGTTCTGACGTGCGTAGGCATCGTAGATAAACTTCAATTGCTGAAGCGCTACGCTCTCGAGTTCGGGTTCGAGCACTGTCTGAGCCAGCGTGCTCAAATCCGGCTGATCCGGCATTGCCTGGCTCAACTGTGCTGCCAGCATCACCAGTTCCTGTAGCGTCACGGTCTGCCTCCGTAACGATAGGCGCTGTTCCCAGGTGGGATGCAGAACAAACCATCCGTAAGTCTGCATGTACTGGGCGGACAACTCTACTTCTCGGGTCAACTGCGAAGTCATCTTCTCGAACACGAAGTACTCGACTAGGCGTGTGCAATACGTGCCGATGTCGTCGTCGGCTGCCTTCTGCTTCGTGGTGGCTCGCCAGAACGCTTCCTTCAGGGTGGCGACCGTTTCGCCGATCAAACGATCGGCTACCATGGGGCGCGTGTCGGATGCGCCTTCCCATGGAAAGGCTTTGATGGATCCGCTGTCGTGTTTGCGGCCGTCGGCGTTCTGTCCGGTCCAGCGACAGAAGCGAATGTCATCGGCGACAACCGGGTAGTTGCGGCGGTTCTTTCCGATTTTGTTCCACTCGTGCTGGAGGGCGGCGATGTCGGGTGTGGTCTCGGCGTGCGAGATTGGGTCTGGCGTGTCCATTGGATTTCGGAGGACACGGGCCGGCGGCGTTTGTGCGGATTCCCGGGTGGTGCTGTACCTCAGCGGCGATTCTCCTGCAACAGCAATTCGATCTGGCGGCGACGGTACTTCGGGCGTTGAAGCCCACCCAGGCGACATTGAATCGATGGATTGGCGACAACAAATCGTGCGAATGTCGCACGGTGCTTTATGTCGAGCATCGACATGGCTGTCTTTGCGCTAACGAGTTCCGGTTCGGTCGGCATTAGTAGGATCCTCCTCCGTTGCTCCCAAAGGTTTGCGGCGCGTAGTACTGGCAACCGTGCTTGGCGGCCATGCGCATGCAGTCAATGGGATCTTTGGTGGCACCATCTTCGCCATCCGCACCCGTCCAGGTGAGGAGCGCAAAGATCAAATTCTTGCAGTCGTTGGTCACAAACATGCGGGGTCCACGTTCAGGCCCGTGGCTCAGCATGTCGTTGATGAAACTGATTCCGATCTCGTCTTTCACTGCGCTGGCGGGTCCCGCTGCGAAGTCCATGCCAGGCACCAAGACGCGGCCGGAGGCGTCTACAGTCGATTCCGCCAACACTTCGAGCAGAGTTTGCTGGCCGTCTTCACCCAATGACTTAATGCCGGCCGGCCGTGGGTCAAGTAACCGCTCGGACACTTCCTCGACGCGTTCACCCCGCATGACGGCGTTGTCCAGATCTGGATGGTTGACCCATCCTTCCGCGCGAAGCACGAGCCGCTTGTAATCGCTGAAGCTTCGTCCGCCGCCGGCTTTCTGGGCGGGACCTTGCCGTCCGTCCGGTTTGTCGCCTGGTACAGCCCATTCACCCACGGTCTGATGGTCTGGCCATTCTCTGTAGAAGAACCAGCGGTTGTTGGCATCAACCAGCAACCAGAGCAAAAACCAATTCCGGCGGCCGTGTGGGTCTCCCAGCAGATACCGCGTGCCGCGTTGAGGAACGCGCTCGGATGAGATGACGTGAATCTTTTTGTCAAACCGCGGGAACACCCGCATGGCGCGCTTGGTTGGCCAACCCCACAGACGCTCCAGGGCAAAGTCCGTGTTGCCGTTCATCGCGCTGGTGATGATCGCCTGACGACCGGTCAGGTACGGATTCATCAGGGTGGGGCATACGATCACATACCGCCCTGCGGCAGATGATTTCAGGACGAAGGGAACATGCCCCGGCTTGCAACCATCGACGTAGTCGCGATTCTCGGGCAGAAGCCACTCCGTAAATTCGTACGTCTCGCGTGGATGCCATGGACTGGGCCAGCGGTAGGTAATATCGCGCACGGGCAATTCTTCCAACACCTCGGCACCGTCGACGTACTCGGCGACTGTCTCGGTAAACCCATTGACCGGCGTGAACGTGGAAATCAGCACGCCATTGGCTTTGTGAACACGGAAGCGTTGGGTTCGTACCAGCTCCACGGGCGGTGGTTCGTCGTTGATGACGAGCTTGGCTTCACCACCTTCGGCGCTCGTCTTGTCTTGTTCCCACCCCTTGTAGGAAAACATGAGGCACTTGCTGCTGTTGGGTAGGACAAACACCATCTCCGAGAATCCCGTGGCAACGCTGTACGAGATCTTTGTCACTCCACCTTGTTTCTTCACTCCTCGCAGGGCAGGGGGCATATATTTGTACATGCTGGGCTGCTGGTAATTGATCGAAGTCTTCTCGTTCTGTGAGAAAGCTCTGGCTTCTGTGCGCGGGCGCTTCATGAGCGTCTCGACAATCAGCTTTCCGCCCATGTCCGTCTTGCCGGATCCGTTTCCACCCAGCATCAGAATATCGTTGGCTTTGTGGGTGACGCCTTGTGGATCGACGTACGTTCCTTCGATCAACTTGCGGAGGATGCGCATGGGTGGCGGCTCCCATCCATTGGACAACGGATCGTGAATCTCGCATTGGATCAAATGCTCGCGCCGATCGTTCCATCCGGAAATGACATCGATGGCGCTCTTGGCTCCGCCGGGATGACGCCCGACGTAATCAAGGATTTCCGCATTGGTCGGCATGTGCTGCGTGGGCCAATTTGTCCACGAAAGGCCTGCGACCTGAAGTTGGTCGGATTGTTCGTTCATCGAGACGGCGTTGTAGATCCAGTTTGATGCAGCGGGCGCAGACCCAATCGTTGTCGAATCTTCGCTCCGCTGGCTTTCCGCAGGCGCACTCTTTGGGTTTGG
>Ga0114970_10000196_pt1 | contig 41684 bp, 47 predicted proteins | sample M_140205_XF_Meta_FD_87030 | JGI IMG/M metagenome (GOLD analysis project Ga0114970, IMG submission 87030) | Freshwater microbial communities from Lake Montjoie, Canada to study carbon cycling - M_140205_XF_MetaG | ecosystem: Environmental > Aquatic > Freshwater > Lake | place: Lake Montjoie... | reverse complement strand
CGCTTCGAATAGTGGAAATTGGACTGCCAACCTTTGTGAATATTTTGGAAGAACTGCTTCTGTTGGTACTACATTTGCCTATACTAATGCTGATAATAAATTTGATATAATAAGAGGTATGAGTGGTGGAACAGGACACTTCTTCATGTATATCAATGGTGTTACTGTTGCTGGATTTAGTTTCGACCAAGGACTCCTTGGACAAGGTCAAGGAAATGCCAGAATTGTTGTAAGACGAACTGCATCTGCTGCCAGTGTAACTAGAAGAACATTCGTAGATTATCTTTCTATACTTCAGCAAAGGGGTACATAAACTTTATGAGATACGCAATACTCCGAGATGACACTAGAGATTATGTGATTAATATAAGAGATACTGATATAGTATATGATTCAGATCAGTTAATATTATTAAATGATGGTGAAGTATGTGGTAAATTTTATAGATATTTCCCAAATGAAACACCAAGATTTTTACCACCATTACCATACCATGTGTATACAACATTTCAATTTTTATTAAAATTTACTGCGGAAGAACGAGCAGCAATGCGATTGCTCGCACAAACGGATACTAGTTTGGCAGATTTTTTACAATTATGTCAATCCGCACAACAAATAGAAAATATCCATCCCATGACATTACAGGGAATGAATTATTTGGTTTATCTTAATATCATTAGTGAGCAAAGAAAAAATGAAATATTAGATTTGAATGATAATAATGATTAATATCACTAATATTATCAATAGTTGACTCTTGACTTGAATTGTATTTATGGTATAATTGAGTTATGGAATTAAAACTGTTTAAACTTCACAATAATGTCCATGAACCAAAATATGGTTCAGAGAATGCGGCATGTTTTGATCTCAGCGCATTTTTACATTATCAGGGATCAGTAAAAGCATACACCAAAGAAAATGATCTTATGGAAATGCTTGTAACTCAGGATCCTGCTGGTAAGAATTATATTGATATTCCTGGTGAATGGAGAGTATTGATTCCTACTGGATTGATCATGGATATTCCATGTAATCATTCTGTAAGAATTTATCCAAGATCTGGGATTTCTACCAAACAAGGGTTGAATCTTATTAATTGTGTTGGTATAATTGATTCTGATTATGTACATGAAGTTTTTATTCCTGTGTATAATACAGCACAGAAAAAGATCAGAATCTATGATAATGATAGAATTGCTCAGGGAGAAATGGTCTTTAATTACAAGACCTTAATTAATTTTACAAATGAAAGACCACTTGCGAGAGGTAATCGTGATGGTGGGTTTGGATCTACAGGAATACAATGAATACAGCAAAACTTGATGATGTTGTGAACTTTCTGAAGAAGTTCGCTGGTGATGATGGTATACCAATTATTGGTGGAACTGATTGGGAAGAGATGAATACTCTCTTCAAGAAAGAAGAAATCAAAGAAGGAATGGCAGAATATATTTCAAAGTATTCTGTATTATTTCCTTTTAGACAAATTCCAATTGAAGACTCCGAAAAGAAATTTCGTGAACTTCGTGCTGCTCCGCATATGGAATTTATTATGCGTGAATCGGGAGAAGTCGTTGAAAAATATGAGGATTACAAATATCCATATTCAACTCATGGTAAATTTGTAATTTCATTTGGTCATTATTTCAATGACATTAGCAATTACTATCATCAACGCAATCGCTATGATTGCGGATCGCATGGATTTGTTTCTCCAAATGAATACTGGTATTCTCCCGACCTACTCAAGAAAATGAATTGGACATTCTGGAGAATGGAAGATCGTGGAATCAATCATGGAAAGATTCGTGGATCCTTTCGTCTTGGAGCATATGTTGCTACTCAGTTTAAACCACAAGTAGCAAAGACAATCTTTGATTTTGTTAAGTTCAAGGTAAAGGCTCATCAATTCCGTGTTCTTGATTTTAGTATGGGGTGGGGAGATCGCCTTGCAGGATTTTATACATCAAAGGCGACTCAGTATCTGGGAACAGATCCAAATCCAAGTGTATTTCGTGTATATAAGGATCAGTGTATTGCATATGAAAAACTAATCAGTGGTAAGGATCCAATTATCACTGATTTTCAAAAAGAAGTGAATGGGCATTTCTATGATGCTTTCCGTTGCGTTGGTTCTTCTGGTAAAGAAGTGATTGTGTACAATGCTCCTGCTGAAGATATCCTTGATGTTGTTCGCGCTAATAAATATGATTGTATCTTTACATCTCCTCCATATTTTGCAACTGAACTATATGATGAGGGTGGAGATGATTGGAAACAGTCTTGGTTTCGTTACAGCGAATATGACAATTGGTGGAATAAGTTCTACGCACCAGTAATGAAAGCGTGTTATGAATCCCTTACCGACAATGGAGCGATGATGATTAATATCATGGATCCACATGTATATGGTAAACGATATAATACATGTGATCAGATGGTAGATTATATCAAGAGTCTTGGTGGAACATTTGATGGTCAGATTGGAATGAGAATCAAGCAGCGTCCAAAAAATGTTGATGCTGCTGATCTTAAAGAACATTTAACCACAACCTTTATTGAGAATATTTGGTGTTTTTCCAAGAATGGATTTGACTTATCCCCAGGATTTGCTACACTAGAAGGACTATTTGGAGACTAATATGACTCGTGATGAACTTTTTAAAATGCATGAAGATATGTGTTGCTCTGCACTTGACCTTATGAGAAAAAAGAATGCAGACTACGCTGGCAGTGGTAGTGATCCCTTTGCGAACTTTCGTCGTGCAGAAGCATTGGGGGTTTGCTCCACTGAGCAAGCATTCCTTGTTCGCATGACCGATAAGATGTCACGATTGACATCATTCGCCAGCAGAGGGAAATTGAGTGTTGAAGATGAAACCGTGTATGATACTCTAGAAGATTTGATCAATTACTCTGTGCTGCTTGCAGCATACCTAAAATCCAAATGAATTTCTATACAAATGTATTTTATGATTTCAAGTCCATTCTTTATGCAGAAAAAGAGAATGGCATAACTGTCTATAGGAGTGAGGAATATGTTCCAAGCGTTTATCTGCCGTCTAAAAAGAAAACTGATTCTCTTTCGATTCATGGTCAGTATGTTCATGAAATGACATTTGATTCTTATCAGTCATACAAGGAATTCTCTGAGAAGTATGCTGATGTCCCCAATTTTGAGATTCATGGTGATATTCAAACCGAATATCAGTTCATCAATCGCAAATATGGAACTGATATTTCCTATGATTTTTCACAGATAGACATCATGTATATTGACATTGAAACCACCTCTGAGAAGGGGTGGCCTTCAATTGAAGATCCTGAAGAAGAGATCATTGCGATTACTGTATTTTCCAGTAAGCATGGAAATGCAACTTTCTGTCTTGGTATATTCAATCCTGGCGATATGGATATCAAGGTATTTGAATATCAAGATGAACAGAAACTACTCAGAGAATTCCTTGAATACTTTGCCAAGAATTATCCCGATGTTGTGAGTGGTTGGAACATTCGTTTCTTTGACTTTCCATATCTCATCAAGAGAATCAAAAAGGTTCTTGGACATAAAGCAGCAAAGATGCTTTCTCCTTGGGGTATTCTAAAGGAAAAGTATATCACTCGCAATGGTAAGGAAGATCTGATGTATGATATCATCGGAGTCTCCATGCTCGACTACTTTGAAGTCTACAAGACATTCACATATGTCAATCAGGAATCTTATCGTCTTGATCATATTGCGTATGTTGAATTAGGTCAGCGTAAATTGGCATATGATGAATACGAGAGTATGAATGAGTTCTACAAGAAGGATTTCCAGAAGTTTATTCAGTATAATATCCGAGATGTTGAACTCGTTCAGAAATTGGAAGAGAAGTTAAAGCTTATAGAACTCTCTGTGGCACTTGCATATTCAGCAGGAGTTAATTTTCAGGATGTATTCTCTCAGGTTCGTACATGGGATGTAATCATCTATAATTACTTGAGCAAGAAGAACATCGTCATTCCTCCCAAGAAGAGGGGACGAAAGGATGAGCAATATGCTGGTGCTTATGTCAAGGAACCTCTTGTCGGTATGCATGAATGGGTAGTATCCTTTGACTTGAATTCACTTTATCCGCATCTCATCATGCATTATAATATTTCCACAGAGACAATCACACCCGATGAAGTGCGTGGTCTTATTTCACCAGATGCTATTCTCAAAGGTGATGTTGTTGCCACTAAATTAATACAACAATTCAAGGAAAAGAATCTATCCGTTGCTGCCAATGGGACAACCTATCGCAAGGATATTCGTGGATTCTTACCAGAACTTATGGATACGATGTATCAAGAGCGTAAAACATTCAAAAATAAAATGATTGAATCGCAAAAACATTTAGAGGAAATCACTAAGGAACTCATGCGTAGGGCATTGACAAAGTAAAGTTTTCTGGTATAATAGACGGATGGAAACGAGGAACATTATTGACTACTTTCATTACTGGACGCACGAAGCGATTATTGCAGATCTTGATGCAAAACGGAATAATTTTACCGTTCTTTGCAGCAATCTTTACAATGATTTCAACATCGCTACAGTCATTCGTAACTCAAATGCGTTCCTCGCGAAGCAGGTGATCCTATACGGATCCAAGCAGTATGATCGCCGTGGCACTGTTGGAACACATCATTATACTAATTTCATTCATGCCAAGACTTTTACCGAACTAGATGAAAGAATGAAGATTCTTCGTCAGACCTATGGTACGGTAAAGATCATCGGCATAGATAATGTTCCAGGTGCTACGGCGATTGATACTTTTGAATGGAACACAAATACACATTATGTTCTAGCGTTCGGTCAAGAACAAGTCGGTCTACCAACAGAAATCCTCGACATCTGTGATCACATCTTGTATATTAAACAATATGGAACTGTCAGGAGTCTGAATGTAGGAACCGCGAGTGGTATCGCAATGTACGCACTCGCAAGTAATGTGTTTTAATACCCCGTGGTGAAATGGTATCACAGAAGCCTTTGGAGCTTCTTTTCTTGGTTCGAATCCAAGCGGGGTAGTTTTTGGGGATGTAGTCCAATGGCAGAGACAAATCACTTAAAATGATTCCAGTGTGGGTTCGAGTCCCACCATCCTTATTAAATCGGAGACGACGATAATGTATGGAATTATGACCAAACTGAACAACTTCGTTGACGACAACCTGAAAGACTCCTTGGGAGTACCTCGTAAGGGCGTTCTGGCATTTAAGAAGAAGACTAGTGCGGTCACCGAATGTGATGCCCTGAATGACCTCCTGACGACTAAGAAAACTAAACCATATGTGGTTGCCAAGTTTCCAGAAGATGAAACCTCATCATATGGATTTATTGTGGATGGTGTGTGGAAGCAAAAATTATAAATACTTCATAAGAGGAACAATTATGGAATGTATTTCGAAATTACTGACACTTCAAAACCAACTTCGCGTTCACCATTGGCAAACACCATCATATGCTGAACACAAAGCATTGGGTAAGGCATACGCAGGATTGGATCCACTAATTGATACCTTTGTGGAAACATATATGGGCAAGTATGGAAAAGATACACAGCAGAATAGAAGTATTGATCTACAAGGGTACGAAACTGCTCATCCAATGCCAGTATTGAAGTATTTTGAAAATTATTTAATCAATGAACTTCCAAACGATTTGTCTGAACAAGATACAGAACTTTTAAATATTCGCGATGAAATGTTAAGTGTTCTCAATCAGACTAAGTATCTCTTGACTCTACATTGAGTTTGTAGTATCATGTGTGAATGATTTACGAGTTTAAAAATCCAATTCCTGTAACCACACCTATGGGTGATGGTTATATTTTATATGTTCGCGATGGCGGAACATGGGAAAACGATATTTTCGCCGTGGTCTTGACTGAAGGTGGAACGATTCGGCATTTTAGAAGTGATCAGTTGAATGTTTGGGCGAATGCCACCTTTGGAATTAAAAAGGATTCTACATTATGTCAAAAGACTACTCCAAGTTCACCGATGCCCAACTAATGGCACTGAAAAAACAAACTGAACATGATATATCCAAGTATCATAATTTTCAGTTGGTTCGCAAGATTCAGTTAAACTCCGCTTACGGTGCGATAGGGAACCAATATTTTAGATATTATTCTACCGAACTCGCAGAGGCGATTACTCTGTCGGGTCAATTGTCAATTCAATGGATCGGTCAAGAACTAAACAAATATCTCAACAAGATTATTGGCACTACCGATGTGGATTATGTGATTGCATCAGATACAGATTCTGTTTATCTGTGTCTTAATAATCTAGTCTTGAAGGTATTTCCAAACACAGGTCTTTTTGATGGAAAACCAGTTTCGCGACCACCGACAAAGACCGTAGTTGATTTCTTAGATAAGTCTGCGGAACAGGCGATCATTCCATTCATTGAGAAGAAGTTTGCTGAACTCGCACTCACCATGAATGCATACGAGAACAAAATGCAGATGGGTCGGGAAGTCATTGCCGACAAGGGAATATGGACTGCCAAGAAACGGTATATGTTGAATGTTTGGGATTCTGAAGGTGTGCGCTATGCAGAACCTAAACTCAAGATCATGGGAATTGAAACTACTCGTTCTTCAACTCCAGAGTTTGTCCGTAAGCATCTTAAGAAGGCTATCAATATTACCATGAATGGCACTGCACAGGATATGATAGACTTTGTTGAGAAGTGTCGTAATGAATTTTACGCACTGCCTCCAGAGGATATTGCATTTCCTCGTAGCGTAAACGGATTGGAAAAATATATTGATCGTTCTGCAATTTATAAAAAATCAACACCTATTGCCGTAAAGGGTGCTTTGATTTACAATCATTATCTTGCTAAATTCAAGATTGGTAAGAAATATAGGAAGATTATTGAAGGAGATAAGATTAAATTTCTAATGCTCAAGAAACCAAATCCTGTTGGTGGTTGCATTGGAGAAGATCAGGTTATTTCTTTTCCAAATGTTCTTCCAAAAGAATTTGAACTTGAGAAATATATTGATTATAAAACGCAATTTGAGAAATCTTTTATTGATCCTCTGACCGCCATTCTAGATACTATTGGGTGGTCAACTGAAAAGAAAAATACATTAGAAAACCTATTTGGTTGAAAGGAATATTATGAGTGATTTTTTATCGTCTATGGTTAAGAATTCTGGAAACAAATACGCATCACTGGTTTCCGATGGTCTTGAGGGAAGTGATGTAAATGGATTCGTGGATACTGGATGTTATATTCTGAATGGACTACTGTCGGCATCCATTTATAATGGAATGCCAAATAATAAAATTACAGCGATTGCGGGAGAAACATCCACAGGAAAGACTTATATCGCTTTGGGAATTGCCTCTAAGTTTTTACGGGATAATCCCAATGCTGTTGTTTTATATTTTGATTCTGAACAAGCAGTTACTTCTGAGATGTTCAAGAATCGTGGAATTGACCCAAAGCGAATTGCAGTATTTCCAGTATCAACGGTGGAGGAATTTCGTCATCAAGTAATTACGATTGTGGACAAATATATTGACCTTCCCAAAGGGGAACAGAAACCAACCTTCATCGTTCTTGATTCGTTGGGAATGTTGTCCACGACCAAAGAGATGACTGATACCGCTGATGGAAAAGATACAAGGGATATGACCCGCGCACAAATCATCAAGGCTACATTTAGAGTCTTGACGGTAAAACTTGGTGTGGCGAAGATTCCTCTTCTGATGACAAACCACACATATCAATCCATGGGAATGTTCCCAACGGCAGAACTTGCTGGTGGTCAGGGATTGAAGTATGCGGCATCAACTATTCTTTATCTTTCCAAGCGAAAGGATAAGAATTCTGATGGTGAGGTTGTTGGAAATATCATTCATTGTAAACTTTATAAGGGTAGATTCACCAAAGAAAATAGCATGGTGGATATTCGGTTGAATTACGAAACTGGACTTGACCCATATTATGGTCTTGTGGATGTTGCGGTATCTGCTGGAATATTCAAAAAGAATTCAACGCGCATTGAACTTCCAGATGGAACCAAAGCGTTTGAGAAGACGATTTATGATAATCCAGAAAAGTATTTTACCAAAGATGTTCTTGCGTTAGTGGAGAAGGCAGTGTATACTCAGTTCAGTTATGGTGGAGAGAAAACCATAGAGAACACCGATGACTGATGTTGAAAAACTAATTCTTCACAACCTTCTCAAGAACGAGACATACGCACGAAAAGTTACTCCCTTCCTACAGAGGGAGTATTTTCATGATCGTGGACTACGATTTGTTTTTGAGACTATTCATGAATTTATTCTAAAATATAATAACCTTCCCACAAAGGAAGCGATCTATATCATTCTTGATAAGAACAAAAGTATTAATCAAGAAGAGATGAAGCGCATCACAAATTATGTGGAGGAGATTTGCAATTCAAAGGAAAATGTTGATTCTGAATGGTTGATGACAGAAACTGAAACTTTCTGCAAGGATAAGGCGGTATATAATGCGATCATGGAATCCATTCAGATTATAGATGGAAAGACTCAGCAATCTCAGGGATCTATTCCTGATATTCTATCCAAGGCGTTGTCGGTATCATTTGATGTTCATATCGGTCACGATTATATTGAAGACTATGAGAAACGATATGATTTCTACCACACGGTAGAGAAACGAATTCCATTTGATTTGGATGGATTCAATCAGATCACAAATGGGGGAACTCCTGCAAAGACTTTGAACATTGTCATGGCAGGAACTGGTGTTGGTAAATCATTGTTCCTGTGCCATCATGCTGCAAATTGTCTCAAAAAGAATTGTAAGGTTCTATACATCACCTGTGAGATGGCAGAGGAAAGAATTGCAGAACGCATTGATGCAAATCTTCTTGATGTTACTCTTGATAATCTTCGCGAACTTTCAAAGGTAATCTATGAAAAGAAAATTCAGAATCTGAGTGCTGGAGTTCAAGGTAAACTTATCATCAAGGAATATCCAACTGCTACAGCAAATGTAAATCACTTTCGGTTTTTGTTGGATGAACTTTGGTTGAAGCGTAAGTTTAAACCCGATGTGATCTTCATTGATTATCTGAACATCTGTGCTTCAGCAAGAGTAAAGAGTGGAAACAATGTAAACTCCTACACTTACATCAAGTCAATTGCAGAGGAGATTCGTGGTCTTGCGGTTGAATATAATGTACCAATTTTCAGTGCCACGCAAACTACTCGCTCTGGGCATTCAAACACGGATGTTAGTCTTGAGGATACTTCCGAGTCATTTGGTCTTCCAGCAACTGCTGACTTTATGTTCGCCTTGATCTCTACAGATGAACTTGCGGAACAGAATCAGATCATGGTGAAGCAGTTAAAGAATCGTTACAATGATACAGCAACCAATCGTAAGTTCTTGCTTAACATTCAGCGTGCTAAGATGAAACTTTCCGATATTCCACCGCAACACACAAATCTCATTACTATTCCTATTGCTAATCAACCAAAGCAAAAGGGTCAAAAGTTTGAAGATTGGAATTTCTAATGTCTGCTTATCTTGATCGTAAATATATCAATTTGGTTTCTAATTCCCTTGTGAAATTTAAATGGAAGAAGGTAAATCTTGCTAACTGCCGTTGTGTCTTTTGTGGTGATTCCGAGACAAATAAGAACAAAGCGAGAGGTTATTTCTTCAGCAGTAAGGATAGTTATTTTTATAAATGTCATAACTGTGGGGTTTCATATAATGTGTACAAGTTTCTTGAAGTGATCTCTCCTGCTTTGTTCAAGCAATATTGTCTTGAGAAGTTTGCAGATAAGGATAAGAGAATTGAAGAGGTAACGGAAGAATTCAAACCTCCTGTATTTTCTTCACGACCATCATATGATGAAATTTCAGATCTCCCAGTAGATCATGTGGCAATCAAGTTTCTCAAGGCACGAAAGATTCCAAAATCTGAATGGAAACGATTTGGATATACAAAGCATTTTTCTCAATTCGCAAAATCGGTAAATGAATCCTACGAATTGATTGATGATGAGCGAATCATAATTCCAATCTATGATGAACACAACCAATTCATTGGAGCGCAGGGTAGATCTTTTGGAAATATCAAACCAAAATATATCACCCTGAAGACTGATGAAAAGATTCGTCTAATTTATGGGATGGAGAAAATTGACAAGAGCAAACCAATCTTTGTTGTGGAGGGTCCGATTGACAGTCTGTTCCTTCCCAACTCCCTTGCTTGCTTGGGTGTAGGAAATTTTCTAGAGGTCAGGGAAAAGTTTCAGAACCAGGATCTGATCTTTGTTGTAGATAATGAACCAAGAAATAAGGTAGTGGTTGAGGTTCTTTATAAACTTATTGAAAATAAAGAAAAAGTATGTGTTTTTCCTGATACTATAAAAGAAAAGGATATAAATGATATGGTGTTGAATGGAATCAATGTTTATGATATCATAGACACTCACATTCACAAAGGTGCAGCGGCGATGCTGGCATTTAATGCATGGAGAAAATGTCAATGAAAATTTCCGATAAAGATTATAAACTATTGGTTGGACTCGTTGAGTTCCATTTTAAGTTTTCTGAATATATTCGCGAGAGCGATGAAGAGATGTTCTACCGCGCAGTAGATTATGCAAAGACATATACTGCTTCAAATGGAATTGAATTTGATTATTGGCATGAAGATAATGCAAAATTCCTAGAGGAACTTTTGACAATTCTTCTTAAGAAGGAAATAAACTTTAAACGATTGGTTGATAAAGTCGGAGATGAAGACAAAGCAGCGAATATGTGGATGAAGAAAAAGAATACAAACAAAGAAGATATTCTTGGAATGAAGAATTATCTGAGCAACTTCGTCCGACACGCAAAGGAACTTGATTATGATTCATTTACTCTAGAGGATTGGGCGAACTTTTCAAACATTTGTCAATATATCAAAGATGATCCAAAGTTTATTGAATTTGCAAAGGCACAGATTGTCAGAGTGTTAGGAAGTGGTAGCGATTTTCTAAAGGAGTTTAATACTAATGATTCAGAAAGTTAATGTTCTTGATGCGGGATTTGTTGAATATGTTGATCATATGGGATCTGATCTTACTGTTGTAAATGCAGCGAGAGTATCCTTTAACAAAGAGAGTTCATGGGATGGTGATCAACATTTTTCTGGACATATAAAAGATAAAAAATTGTCAGATAAGGATTTCAAGTTAATTCGCTATCTTGCGGAACACAATCATTGGACTCCGTTCGCCCATCCGCAGATCACACTGCGAATCAAAGCACCCATCTCCATTCGTACACAACTGTTCAAGCACAAGGTTGGATTTGTAGAGAATGAAATTTCACGACGATATGTTTCGTATCAACCAGATCTTTATTTTCCATACTTCAGAGGCAAACCAACGAATGGTGCAAAACAAGGATCCGAAGAATTCATCACTGATGTGAGACTCAAGGAAGAACTTGATGTGAAATATCGTAAAACAGCAGAAGAATGTATCAAGATCTATGATGAACTTCTTGAAGCAGGAGTCGCACCAGAACAAGCGCGATTTGTTCTACCACAGGGAATCTATACTGAGTGGTGGTGGACTGGATCTCTTTCTGCGTTCGCTAGAGTATATACTCAAAGAATGGATCCTCACGCACAGTGGGAAGTACAAGAATACGCAAGAGCAATTGGAGATATAATTGATCCATTGTTCCCAGAGTCTTGGCATGTTTTGACCAAGAATACATAAGATACCGAATTAAACAGGAGAAGTTAATGAAAGAATTGCCATCTGATTATCAGAAGTTTATACACACCTCCAGATATGCTCGTTGGGTTGAAAAAGAGAAACGACGAGAGACTTGGGGTGAGACAGTCAAGCGTTATTTTGATTTCTTTGAGAATCAACTCAAAGAGAACAATAATTTTATCGTTACACCAGAACTCAGATCAGAACTTGAAACTGCTGTTTTGAATCTTGAGATCATGCCAAGCATGAGAGCATTGATGACCGCAGGTGAAGCACTTCGTCGTGATAACACCGCAGGATATAATTGCTCGTATATCGCGGTTAATCGTGTTCGTGCATTTGACGAAATTCTCTACATCCTCATGTGTGGAACGGGTGTAGGATTTAGTGTGGAGAGACAATATGTTGAGAAACTTCCTACAATCGCTGAAAACTTTTCTAATACAGATACCACAATCATCGTGGAAGATAGCAAGGCTGGTTGGGCTAAGAGTTATAAGGAACTTGTCTCCCTACTTATTGGAGGTCAGATTCCAAGATGGGATGTATCAAAAGTTCGTGCTGCTGGGGCGAGACTTAAGACATTTGGTGGGAGAGCTTCAGGACCAAGACCTCTTGAAGATCTCTTCAAATTCACAGTTGACACTTTTAAGAGAGCAGCAGGGAGAAAACTTACATCTATTGAATGCCACGATCTTGTCTGCAAAGTTGCGGAAATTGTCGTGGTCGGAGGAGTCCGTCGATCTGCTCTTATTAGCCTATCCAATCTCACGGATGAAAGGATGCGAGATGCCAAGTCTGGTGCTTGGTGGAACGAAAACCCCCAAAGAGCCCTTGCGAACAACTCGGTTGCGTACAAAGAGAAACCAGAAATAGGAGTATTTTTAGATGAATGGGTTGCGCTTTATAAATCAAAAAGTGGAGAACGCGGCATATTTAATCGTGATGCATGTCGTAGAACGGTTGCCAAATTGGGAGATCGTAGAGATTCCTCTTATGAGTTTGGTACAAATCCTTGCTCTGAGATTATTCTACGCGACCGTGAATTTTGCAACCTTACTGAGGTTGTAGTTCGCCCAGAGGATACAATTGAAACACTCAAGCGTAAGGTTAAACTCGCATCTATTCTAGGAACATGGCAAGCATCGTTGACAAACTTTCCATATCTTTCATCTGAATGGAAAAAGAATTGTCAGGAAGAAGCATTGCTTGGAGTCTCACTTACTGGTATACTGGATAATGTGATGATGAGACACACAGTCGATCTTGAAATCACACTCACTGGTCTTAAGCAAGTTGCGATTGATACAAATAAAGTATGGGCAGGTAAGATTGGTATAAATCCTGCTGCTGCAATCACTTGCGTAAAACCATCAGGAACAGTTTCACAATTAACTGATGCAGCATCTGGTATTCATCCTCGTCATGCTGAATATTATATCCGTACAGTTCGTGCGGATCGTAAGGATCCACTATGTCAGATGATGATTGAGATGGGATTCCCATGTGAACCTTGTGTGATGAAACCAGAACATACAATGGTATTCTCATTTCCACAAAAGGCAGAAGGTTCTCTCACTCGCAACGATGTATCTGCGATTATACATCTAGAGTTGTGGTTGGCATATCAGCGTTATTGGTGTGAACATAAACCATCAATCACAATCACTGTTAAGGAAAATGAATGGATGGATGTTGGAGCGTTCGTATACAAGTACTTTGATGAGATATCTGGTATTTCGTTCCTTCCACACTCCGATCATACATATAGGCAAGCACCTTATCAAGATTGTACTAAAGAAGAATATCTTGTGGCACTTGAAAAGATGCCCAAGAATGTAGACTGGGGAATGCTTACTAAGTACGAGAAAGAAGACAAGACGACAGGAACACAACAGTTCGCTTGTAGCGCAAATAGTTGTGAGGTAGTAGATTTAGTATCTTAAAGGAAAAATATGAATAGAATTTTTAAAACATTATTTTCGTTAGTTTCATTGTTCGTGACCGCAATTGCTTTTGCTCAACAAGTCCCTCAAGCAGAACCAGGAATTAGTGGCGATAAATTCAAGATTGATTGGACTGCAAATGCAAGTCTTTACACTCTTGACAGTGGCAGCACTTTCGTTCTCAACGACACATTTAGCACTAAGGTATACGATAAGTTTACCGTAGGTGTTGGTCTTGATGTCATCAACAATGAGAATCCAGCAACAGGTCAGCAACTTGCATGGCAACTCAATCAGGGTATATCAGAAGGATCTGGTACTGGATTGTCAGACATTGATCTCTTTGTAAAGTATGACGCTTATAAAGGTAAGTGTGATTATCTGAAAGCAGATGTCTGGGCAACTGTAAATGCTGGTCTTTACATTCCAGTAGATGGGGAATATTCCTCAAGTTCAGCAACAGCACATGCTGGAGCAGATATTGGCATTCAGAAGGATAAGTTTGAAGTGGTCCAAGGATTCAATTATGTCTTCACAGGAGACTACACATTCAATCCAGTATTCGGTGGTTATGTCACGGACGATGTTTTTCAATTCACCACAACAGCTACCTACAATGTAGCAGATATGATTAAGTTTGGCGTTAAGGCAGAACAACAATATTCTGGTTCTTATAATGCCTTTCTTCTTGGTCCAATTGTAAATATGAAACTTACTGAGAGAGCAACACTCTCCGTAGAAGTTGGATTTGCAGTATCAGAGGATATTCCATACGACACAATCAGTTCTGTCGTTGGAATTGGATTACAGTTAGCATTCTAAACCCCTCAAGGTTAGTATCCCAGTCTAACCCCCGTTCTTTCGAGAACGGGGGTTTCTTTTTATAAATAGAGGAAAGGAAATCATATGAAACTACAACAGTACATCAAATCATTTTTTCTCTTCTTTGTATTTTTGGTATGCCTAGCAAGCATGTCTTTTGCGCAAAACGATCCAACTGCTAAGTTGAATCTCTCGCTAGTGACTCCACAACAGGCTACAGCCATAGATGATATCATTGAGGTACAACTCATGGTATCTGCGGAGAACAATCCACAGCGATTTGTAGTGGCTGATGTTCCCTTTGGATGGGATCCTACCAGACTTCAACTACTTGGAGTATCATTGGTTGGTTCCCATGTTGGAGTCATGCAAGAGTATTCTACCTTTCCTGCAAATGACTATACTTGGTGCAATGAAGTCGTTCCGCCCCAAGACGGCAACGGAATGTTTTATTGCTATGGAGTTCTTGGGTATGAATGGATTGTAACCACCGAACCAGTACAGATGGCAAAATTCATCTTCAAGGTGGTTGGATTGGGTCGATCTGATGTTGTGCTATATGATAACCTTCCACTTCGACCTATGTTTCCTGCTTCCTGTGTTGTGTATGGCTGCTGCGTTGGCGGCAATGATGTCACAGGATCTCTGACCAATACCACCGTTGGAATTCCCCTACAAGGTGATTTCAACAATGACGGATTGGTAAATGCTCAGGACATGGGTGAGTTGCTTGCTGATTGGGGAGCCGCTAGTTTCAAGGCTAATCCCCATGACATCAATAACGATGGAATCGTCAACTCGCAGGATCTAGCACTACTAGTAAATAATTGGAGTTGAATAACTATAAATGTACGAATATACTGTAAAAGAAATTGTAAAAATAGTAGATGGTGATACGGTAGACATCGTATTGGATCTTGGATTTGATGTCTACCGTAAAGAAAGAGTCAGAATAAATAGAGTTGATACTCCAGAAACCAATAGCAAGGATGTCACTGAAAAGAAACTTGCTGTTGAAGCAAAGAATTATGTTTCTACTTGGATGATCAATCAGAAGCAAGTAAAGATCAAGACTTTCAAGGATGACAAATATGGAAGACTACTTGGTGAATTTTATGGTGATGGCGATGTATGCCTTAGTGATCTTTTAATTGCTGGTGGATACGCATGGGCGTATGATGGTGGTGTGAAGAATAAAGATTTGAATTTATTATTAGAAAAACGAAAGTAATCTATGTCGTATGTTGTAAATATTAGTCGCGCAACAGGAATACAAAAGATATATTTCAATCCTACAGTAGTTCCAGATGCAATAACAGATCTGTGGGCTGCTTCATGGTATCCAACTGATCCTACAGCTATATCTACACCATATGCTGCGGAATCACTTGGAAATGTTAATGTTTACACATATGTGAAACCAATGATTCATATTAATGATTGTAATGCTGGTGGATATCAGCATGGTACAGCAGTAGAATTTATTAATGGAACATATTGCGGTTCTCCTAGTCCCAGAATTAATGGTATTATTAATAAGGTGAAGGAACTTCCGAGTGGTAAAAGAGCATACCGAACAATGCGATATGACTATGGAAAGCTATACGATGAAGTTGGTGACCGTTATGCTAGCGGAAGGCAATCTCCTTGGGCTGAAAATGCTGGAATTACAGTGAGTGCAGATGTTACTACCTTGTTTACACGACTTGGTAATTCTGGAGGAATTCCAGACTATATTCTAATAGATTGTGAGCAAGGTGGAACATTCGCTTTCCCATATGGACCATCAGTTAATTGGACTAATCAGGTCTTTGGAATAACCAGTGATGCTAAATTTAATCAAACATGGTATGGATCCACTAGTTTTAATAATCTTTATACTCAAGGTGGTTCATACGCATTTGGATTTACTAATCTTGTAAATGGAGTATATCATCCTCAGAATACGAGAGATTATTTATTCTGGGACCGCGCAGTTCAAGGAATACACTCAGCATTTCTCAATCAATTCATAGTTACTCCGCTTAGAAGCATCTATCCATCTGCAAAGATGAGTAATTATGGTTCACTGGTAAGTCTTGATGGTGGTACAGCAGGAAATGCGTATGATTATAATGGACATCCATTTGTAAGAACAGGTATTGTTGGAGATTATGCTGCTCCTGAAATATATGCTGGATGGAGTGGTGCTTCAGCGGGCTATGGTATATTGAATAGTGATACTACAAGGATTGTTCGTAAAGATTATGCTGCAACTACAGCATTTGGATCAAATGCCTGGAATCACTTCCTCATTATGATGCAAAACGCAAGAGCATCAAAAAGAGGATCTGCTGGTGCTGCAATCATCCCATGGATTGGAAGTCCATACTTTACAGATAATGCTTTTGATTCTAAATGGACCGAGAGTTCAACAAATCTTGGATTATATTATGAATCAATAAGACATCTTGCACTCACTGGCGCAAAGATGTTTAATTATTTTAATGCGCATGAAACAGACGCAACAAAACTCAATGCTGGATGCACAGCACTTAACGGTGTGCTAACTGAATTGAATACACTTTTAGGTGGAAGTAGATCTACTTCCGAAACTCATAACGAGAGAATTGATTTTCTTGCTGATTATGTGATTAGTGGTGCTCAATCTACTTCTGGAAATTATCTCTGGCGAGTAACTCCAAAACCAGGAATAGAAATACAAGATTCCAATTCGTTTGTAGTTTCACTAGATGCTGATGGTGGAGCATGGTTCCAAACTTTAACAAATACAAAACCAACATTTACTAAATCGTTGGGTCAACAATTGCTTGACAGAAGATCTACAGATTTCGTGCGAAGATTTTATCAAATGTCAGGATTGGCAGGAACCAATACATTTGAATATGATGGATGGAATTATGGAACTATAGTTACATTTAGAGGAGATCCAGAGGGAGTCGCACTTGCTTCTACATTTGGTGCAAAGGGACATACCTTTAGAGCATATCCATTTGAATTCAACCCAGCAAATCCAGCAACATCTTCTCCATGGCATAATATCATATATGAAATTTTCAGTGAAAGTTATTTTGCTGGAATGCGAGCACTCCATATTAATTTTCCATTCGGAGAGGCCTTTACGAATCATACATGGTTACTCCATCCATTGGATCAATTATATGGTACTACTGGATTTTCTTCAATATACACTAGAGCTGGTTTATGTGGAATGACTTCTTATAATTCTTCAACACTACATGAATGGTGTCCAGCAAGAGTAAAGGGATTCACTGGTGCTATAAACCAATTGCTTGAAGGAACTATGATTCCTGGAGCAACAGGAAGAGCAGGATTGACCGAATATTGTGATGTCATGATATATGGTTCTGGATGCAATGGGTGGCAATCTTATCGTAATTTTATGCATGATTGGTGGACATATTCCGCTGGCACAAATGCAGAAAGAGATTCTGCACTGCTGTCAAGATTAGATCAGATGGTGAATTTTATTGCTTCGTGTAAAGCAAGCACAGACACTAAAGGATTTCTTTCTTTCGCAATAGATAGCGATGCTCTCTCAGCAACTCCAAATACTGTACAATTGTTTAGAAGTTTATTTGATTATAAATCCGATGTGTGCGAATTGGCAGATTGGTATTTTAGGACAGAACTTGCAAAAAGAGGAATTCCTTGTCTGGTTGAAGCAAGACCGCAGGTACGAATGAACCAAGCTATGACGACTGGTCAGCGAGAAGTATATGGAAATGTTACTACTCCATTTCCACTTGGATTCACATTAGGTGCTATCGGGACAACAGCAAGCACAGGATTCTGTGGATCTCACAGTTACTGGACAAGCGATGAGAATTTTCTATGGTATTCTGATCCATCAATTGCTTCTTCTCTTGGTGATAATGGATTTGACAATTCCATAGCAAATTCAACAAATGCTTGGACTCATCGTTTAGGTGGAAGTTATTTAACTACTGGGGAACGATTGCCGTGGGGAATGACTACAATTGCAACTCATGCTGGTGCTACACTGGATCTTTTCTTATCTGGTCAGGCTAGTTTCAATGATCAATATAGTAATGTGTATAGTCCATATTATGCGATGTGTTATTATTATGCGGGTGCTGATATAGCAATGGATTGGTTTTATAGAGGTGGTCTTACATATGGGACCGACACATGGAAAGCAAGAAGAAAGTTCAATGCCTTTAGCACTTTATCATTCGAGCCATATATGATAGCAGGATTCTATTTGCTCAATCAAGGTAATGTTCCACAATGGACATATAGATGGTGGCTACCATCAGCAAATCCATATTCTGTAGTAATGCCTATATTCTATCCAAAGGGATTTACTACCGCAGCAGCATCCAAGGGAGCGAATGGAATTAACACAGTTTCATATACTGGTGGATATTGGACGGACAATACACTAGGATCAGATACAAGATCTTGGTTTAACACAAATATGCGTGGAACTACATTTGGCAATCAACTTACAATATTCAAGGATATTGCCAAGACTTTGACTCCAAAAGGTTGTACCTTTGCTCCACCTTACATTGGATCTGGTCCTATTCCAACCGCAATAACATATGCTTCATCTGGTGATAATTATTGGAACAATACAATAGATTCAATATTGCGCTAAAGAAAAACCCCCTTTCGGGGGTTTTTTTATTATTTGGAGAGTTTCATTAACTGAACAATCCAGAAGACCTTTCAGAATTCAATCTTGTCGCTGTGTTTCTTGATTTGTTGGCAAGTTCTTCTGCGCGTTGTGATTGTCGTAATACTTCAGATGTTCTATTCTGACTTGATGCTACATCAAATCCTACTTTTGCCGATACTGCATCATTGTTATCAGCAATTCCTAATTGTTGATTGGTTAATGGAGTTCCCTTTGGATTTCCACTTCTACCACTATCCCAATCATTAAATGCTGTTTTTCTTTGTTGCTCTGCTGCTTGCGCTGCTGGAGATACCGTTGGTGTTCTTCTTCCAAAATCATCATTTCTCATAGATGAAACAGTTTTCATTCTTTGTGCTATTTCGCCAGGAGATGATCCCTTATTCGCCCAGTCAGTTGCAACTCTCATCTGATCAGATGTTCCAGTTGTTCTTCTTTCTGGAGAAAACAGTGGAGGTGGTGTTCCAGTTCTAGCAGCATCAATGTGATCATTTCTTACTTGTTGCCAGCTTGCTGAATTTTGTCCTGGACCAAAAGCAGCACTCGAAAGATTGTTATCATCTGGATTTCTTAATAGAGATGGAGTTTCTCCACGATCAGTTTCAGTTGGTGGTGCTTTTCTACTTAATGCTGCTGGTGGTCTTTGTGAAATAGATTGTCTTAATTTATTTTGAATAGATTGTCTGTCATTTACTCCGTATCCGAATGCCGAGGGAGTTTGATATCTTCCATTTATAATTGGCATATATTGTTCCTTTATCTCATTGGAAAGAATGTCTGAGGAGGGGTTTTAGGTTTCACTGTACTTGCTGGTTTTACTGTAGATTTGGTTGAACCTGCTGGGTTTGCTCGTTGTCCCCCATTTGGACCTATTGTTCCATTCCACATTCGTAAATCGTTGTCAGCCATCCCGCTTGATGATCTTGGATTTTGTGGTGGGACAAATTTATCTGAATTAGATCGACCTTCTCCGTACTTTACTGGTGGTTGTACTGATGGTGTTGAACCTGCTGGTTTTGGTGCAGTTGATTTAGAGAATTGAGAATCTCTTTGTTGCACATCTCTTTCATCCTGACGCTGGGTTGATGGGTCTACAAGATTAAATGGTCGCGGCTTTGGTATGCGATTAAAGTTGTTTACATCATTTCTGCCATTATTTGGATCTTGCCGTATATTTTGACTTGGTCTGGGTGGTGAATCTTGCCAAGATTGTCTAACACCATTCACTGTATCCCCGCTTGATGCTGTTGGTTGTGCTGGCGTACCAGTTGTGGGTGCTGTGGGTGCTGTGGGTGCTTCTGGTGCATCTAACTGATTTAATCTTTCAAATGCATTTCGTAACCTACTTGGAATTCCCGATGTATTAATTTGTGGAGAACTTCTTGCTGCTATGGGTGCTGTGGGTGCTGTGGGTGCTGGCGTATCAGTTGTTTGTGCTGCTGTGGGTGCTGTGGGTGCTGGTGTGGCTGGTTTTGGTGCTCTAGCATCTGCTCCTGCCTCCTGCCGATCATTGTTTTGTCCCCTTATTGCGCCTCTTAACTGTGTCAGCAACCCTCCGTTGTTAGGAATTGAATCCTCAAGTTCCTCAGTATCATCTGCTGCTGCTCTTGCATCTGCTGCTGCCTTTGCTGATGCTCTTGCATCAGCTGCTATACTTGCATCAAATGCTCTTTGACCAGCAGCATATCCTACAGAGTCTGGATCTTGAACTCCCCTGTCATTGGTTATGATTCTGTTACCTGGAGCTCGCGGCAGATCAGGTTCTTTTCCAGCAGTAATTGATGCTTCAACTCTTCCTTCAGGACTATTCCGATTCACATATCTTTCTCTAGGCGGGGTTTCAGTAGGGCCTGGGGTTCTGTTTGCTGCTGCTTGTACCTGTGCTTCTGGTGAAATATTAAAAGAACCATCTAGATTAATAGACCGCGGCCGTCCATTGTCACCCATTGTCACATTAGTCGGATCTGTGTTTATCTTCCCTGCGTTGGGCCCACGCACCGCAGCTGCTGGTGCAGCTGCTGGTGCAGTTGGTGCTGATGCTGGTGCTGGTGCTGGTGCTGGTTTTTCTGCAGCTGTTCTCGCAGCTGCTCGCTCAGCCTTAGCAGCATCCTTGGCAGCATTATTTGCCTTACCTGTAGCTATACGATCTGCTCTATCGCTAGCTTGTCGCTCTCTAAATTGTTCAAGATTTCTCGCAGAAGTTTTTTCTTCTTCAATGAAGACCGAGTTTAGGGCATTTCTCATATCATTAATGAGATGTCTATTGAAATAATTGTTGTTGAATCCGCTCATGTGTTTTTGTTCCTATCCTAAATATTTATAACGATGATTATTTCAGCTATTGATTATTCTCTAAACGGTCCAGCTCTTTGTGTATTTGACACAAAGAAGGAATTTAATTTCAAGAATTGCTCCTTTTATTTCCTCACCGATACTAAGAAGTACGCAACTACCTTTCTGAATAATATTCACGGAGAGATGTTTATAGACTATAAAGGTGATTGTGAGAGATATGACTCAATTTCTGATTGGGTAATGAGAACCGTAATTGGATCCGATCAGGTGGCAATCGAAGGATACGCCTACAATGCCACAGGAAGGGTTTTTAATCTTGCTGAGAATACAGGCATTCTCAAGTACAAACTTTACCAAGCGGGTATTCCTGTTGATATTCTAGAACCAACAAGAGTCAAGAAGTTCTATACTGAAAAAGGAAATGCCGATAAACCAAAAATGTACGATACCTTCGTAAAAGAGACAGGGGTGGATCTTCATAAGATCATCACCCCTAATAAGACTCTTGTTGGTAATCCCGTTACAGATATTGTGGACGCTTTTGCTATCTGTAAATTATTCTGGAATCAACTTAAAGTCCAGGAGTGAATGTAGGATTTCCACTACTCTTATTGCGTGCTTTGGCATTAGGTGTGCCATACTGTGGAGTGAGCGGTTTTTGAACCAATCCGCCTGTATACACTTTAATCTTCTTATCAGCACTGTTTGCTGGTGTATTAGCTCCAAACTCTGCACCCGCTCTAATATTTTCTATGGAATCATAACTACGATCAATAGTATCTTTTTCAAGACTGGGCAGTCTGGCCTGTTGTTCCATCAATTCATTTAAACGATTCTTGTAATATTCTTTTAGATTCATATAATTACCTTTTTTATTATTTATAAAAACAGAAAGGGGAGTCTGTTACGACTCCCCTTCTTCTTTCCCGTTTTCCCATCCCGTGGAAATAATATTTATAATTATTTCTTATTCCAAGGTAATTTTTCATTCACCCAACTCCAAAGTGGAGCACCGATAAGTGCTCCAGCAACGAAGACTGTAAGTGTGTAGAAAATCGTGCCTAAAGTGCTTGAGAATACTGCTTGTAGATTGTCCATAGTATGAACTCCTTTTCTTTATATATAAAGGTGGATGAAGAAAGACAAGGCTTTTGCCGAAAACCTTAGACGGGTAATGATCTCCGAGGATTCTGCGGAACTAGTCCGCACCCCCGCTTTCTTAAACTATCTCAAATTTGAATCGCGCAAACATAAAATAGATCCTGCGGTGTTTTTTACACACCCAGAGGATTTTATTCGTAAAGTGCGAAAGAAACACTAGACCGCTCGGGCTTTCGCTACCTGATGGACTAGGGGGGGATTCAGGTGTGAATCCCCCCAACTTATTATAAATAGAATTGATGAAAAAGTTTAAACAAATATTATTGTTAATAGCAGAAGAAAGATATGGACCAGATCGTGAAAATTTTGGTAAATTAGATTTTGGTAAATTATTTGGTCCAAGGGGTAAATATTCTCCAAATGACAAAAATGCTCCAGGAGAATCATCATGGAATCCTGGAAAAGAAGAAACATATCTCGCAAGAATTAAAAGTGGTAACATTCGGAGGCCTCAGATGCCATCAGAACCAACACCAGCAACACCAACACCATCAAGAACCAAGAAACCATCAGCAGCAAAAAGACCAACAGGGTCGTTTCCAGTTGTCACGAACAATATGCACCACGAGGGACACTTGATGCGAATGATGGAGAATGATCGTGAACTTCGCGAAATGATGAAAGCTGTTAGCCCAAGATTCATGAAACATTCAGATAGATTAACAGCTGCTCTTCGTGAATATCATGAATCCACTGGTGGAAAAGCGAGTAAATATGAACGAGGTCTATTTGCTCATAATTTGATTACTTCTCATTTAGATACATTAGCAGATAAGATAACTGATCTAAATTCTAAAGGATTGCCAATTGACGAAAAATTTGGTAATGCAAGAGTATCACATACTTCTCAAGACACTAGTTTTCCAGGAGAAATAACTCTAAAAGCTCACTTTTACCCTTTAAAGACTTTTATATCAGGTGCAGGTCAAATAAAAGAATTAACTCAGTATCTAGAAAAGAAGACTGGACATGCATGGTATATACACCCAGATAGCGGACAACAAATGGTTGGTACAAAACGCAGTCCATTAGTATTGGCAACGGCCATCAATCATCCAGATGTGCCAGGTGTGGATGGTGGAGGTGGTGGTGGTAATGAACCAGTGACACCAAAACCAAAAAATCCAACAGGAAAGCAACCAACAGGACCAAAAGCACCAACAAGACCAAGGATGCCATCACTCGTATGAAATCATTTCGACAATACATTACCGAATCTGGAAAAAAAGCATTCCTGCGTAATTATAATAAGCTTAGTGCTTTTCAAGAACCGCTTAATGGACATATTATTAGATTGCAAAATCAAATAGCTTATAACCGCACATTATCTGATAAAGCACTAGAAAATCTAGATTCTGAATTTTTAAAATTTACAGCTGTTAGAAATCAACGAGCAGCAAATGCTATGACAAGTTTTGAAACATCTATCCCTCGCATTGGAGCAGAATATATTGGAAATGGACTTTTAGAGCCTGGTAAAACGCAGTTTCCAGATTATATCAAAAAATTGCCTAAAGATGTAAAGTTGCGTAATCAAGCAGATTGGCTTAAGTGGAGAGTTAGTAGCGAAATACCAAGGGGTGGTTATAACCATACAGATTCTAGAAATAGACCTATTCATAACTGGCATCCAACAGCACAGAAGGTGTATTCAAGAGTCAGACATCTTATTAGAAATGGCACAATAGAAGCAACTGATCCGCATGGAGTTGCTTTATCTTATGCAAGAATAGTTGATTTTGATACTGGTCACTTGGATTCAACTAAACCTGGTGTTCCAGAAAAAATGTTGAGAATAGCTAGTACTGGAGATGAAAAACTTATGGGTATTCTACAGAAGCATATTGAATCTCAGGATGTAAAGGAATCTCTAGTATATTCCTCTTCTGATTTTTTAGTTGAGAATACCAAAAAAGATGCCATTTTAGCGACTCGATCCATGATTGATTCAGCTCCAATACATTTTGGTGAATTAGGTGACATGTCTAAGCAAGAGATCTCTGCTGGTCAGGCCTTGAGTAGATTTCATATCTACAGAATATTGACTGCTAATGCAAAACATGAAAATCTGGATGAGAATAAACTTGCAAGAGTTAAAAATCTAATACACGATCAGATTTTTGGAAATGAAGATTTGATAAGAAGAATTGGAACACATTCACATTTTAGAGGAAAGAATAGAAACTCAGTCAAGAGTGCTATTGGACATGTATTATCCACATATGAAGCTGAAGCACCTCAAAATGTAATGAATGAGTTTAAGAAAAACCCATCTTCGATTTCTATTCAACCAATAATACCAGAAACAAATATAAACCGACACATGGTGGAGTTCATAAAAAGATGAAAAACTTTAAACAAATATTGTCGTTAATTGCAGAAGCAAAATTTGAACCAGGTGGTAAAGATCTTGGTGTGTTATTTGGTCCAAATGGTCCATTTTCTCCCTATAAAGGAATCAAGGAACCATCTGCTCAGGAAAAATTCACAAAGGGAGATTTAGATTATCGTCTGATGCCAGTTAAAAACCCAAACTCAGATAGAACACCAAAGTCCGAACCAGTGTCACAGTCAAAGATAAAATATTTTGATAAATATGGAAGACTAATTAATCCTTGGGATAACCGAAAATTTGGAAAGCACCGATGGAAAAACAAATAAAAGATTTCAAGTAAATATTAAAAGAAACTATAGTGAAGCACGGCAATGATTATGGTATAATGGATAAAACATACAAATGATAACATTTAAAGAATATCTAATTGAAACTAATTTGTCTATGTTACTTGAAGGTAAAGAACTTCATCAATTTGTCAATCAACATGGTGATAAGATTCTTAAGAATTATGAAATTCCTTATGATAATTCAAAGATACCACCAGATCAACAAACTGAACACAAAACAGATTTCATAACAAGATCATTGGGTATACATGATATGCCATTACACCATCAAAGATGGGCATTGAAGCAAGTTGTAAAGGGTAATATTCCTCATCTTGAAGATTTAAAATCTACCATAAAAGATAATTTAAATACATTTGAAGAACATAAAGATGCGCATAAAATGAATTTAGATAAGGTAAATAATCCAACTGAGTTATTTAACATTGCACAAAAACATAATCCCGAAACCACAACTAAAGATATTCCTACAGGCGAGTTTACACTGCATGGAGAAAATGAACATTGGAAAGTAGTGCAACCACACACGAAATCAGCTTCATGCACACTTGGTGGAGGTACAAATTGGTGTACTTCTTCAAAAAGTAACAACAGGTTTACGCATTATAATAAAAGCGGACCTTTAATGGTTTTACTTCCAAAAAAACCATTATATAAAGGAGAAAAGTATCAATGGCATCCTGAGCAGTTCATGAATAAAGAAAATAAACCAATTAATTCATCTGAAACTAACTTGCCTAAGCTTTCGTTTCATGATAGACCTTTGCCTGAATTTAATCATCAAAGTAGATTTGATATACAATTATCAGTTGATCTTACTGATCCAAAAGCATCAGAACAACATTTATTAAAATTGGTAAAAGATCCTAAAAATAATTCTGAAAGGCATATAAGGTCTGCATTAAAATCACCATACGAATCTGTAGCAATGGCAGCATTTAACCATCCTAACTTTTTTTCTGGCGGTGATAATATGTCTAATGCATTAGAATCACCACACGAATCTGTAGCAATGGCAGCAGTGAAGCATCATAAATTTAATCCTGACACACATTGGTTACCTGCATTAGAATCACCATACGAATCTGTAGCAACGGCAGCAGTGAAGCATCCTAGATTTGATGCTGTCAGACGCTTAGAAGATACAGTAGAATCACGACACGAATCTGTAGCATTGGCAGCAGTAAATCATCCTGCATTTGCGCAGCAAAAGAACAATACATGGGAGAATTATGAAATGGAATTTGCATTAAAATCACCACACGAATCTGTAGCAATGGCAGCAGTGAAGCATCCTGCATTTGGTACTTCAAACAACCATATAAATGTAGGATTAAACTCACCTCACGAATCTGTAGCATTGGTAGCAGCAAATCATCCTAAATTTAACTATTTTTCCCATGCTGCTGTATCCCCACACGAATCTGTAAAAAAACTAATAGACACAAGATTTCATAAAACTAAAATAACAAGAAGAAAATTAACAAAATAAAATGATAACATTTAAACAATACATTAACGAAGGATCTCTTGTTGACAAATTAGCTATAGCAGCAGCAGGACTTGGAGTTTTTACAGGTGGTGCTGTTCTCGGAAAGTTGATATCACCTGTGGTGACATCACCACATCAAGAACAACCAACCGCAACCCAACCACCTGTTGAATCTACAGAAAAGGAGGAAGAGGAAAAGAAAGAAAAATCAAAGGTAGATCCTATTAAAGTGAAACATGATAATTTCATGAAGGGAATGGCCACTAAACATGGAGATGAACACGAAGTGATTTTAAATGCTGCAAAGAGAAATCACATAGATGAAAACGACCATGAAACCATGTCAATGCTCTATGCTATACGCAGTACTGAGAATGGTAGAGCTGGAAAAGAATTTGGAGTTCTTCATAAAAATGCAGTAGGAAAACCTGGACAGACCCTAGATAAACAAGCGGGATGGGCATCATCAATTCTCATGAAGAGGAAAGGTGAATGGGAAGGTATGGATTCCACTACACAGGCACAATATAATGGATTCCCACATTATCTACAATCTAAATATTCACCAACTATTGGAGCAACCAACGATCCAAAAGGACTAAATAATAATTGGTTAAAGAATTTCACGCACCACTACAACGAAAATATGAGTTTTGAAAATGTACAATGATGTCTTTAAATCTTTAAACGAATCCATAAAGAAAAGAAACTCTCCTGCTGATTTTCTTCCCGTAGATGAAAAGGATCTCAAGGATGTAATTCATAGAGGGTATCTGAAGAAGTCTGCATATCCAATTAAATGGGACATTGTTCCAGATGGAAAAACAAAGAATAGTGGAAGACACATCTATAGTTTTAGAAGTGGTGGTGCTTCTGGAATTCTTGAGATAGAACATAAGTATGCTCCCCAGAATTCTGGACACGAAACCAGAAGTAGAGTTCATTTTGAATTAAATGGAAAACCACCAGAGGAAGATATTCAGATCTATAGATCATTTATTGTACCTTCATTGATGCATCACATGGAATCACACAATCCAGATATTGTTGATTTTTCTGATTCTGTCATGCACTCTGATGATTTAATTCGTAGACTTGGTAATAAGTTTGAAATAAATAAGAATGGTAAGAGTGCCAAGAAAAAAGTAGATCCAAAGATACTTCGTGTCATATCGCACATTAAGAAACATATAAATAAGAAATAAGGAACAATATATGCCTATTGTAACAAATGATCCATATGCAAGTAAAATCAGGAAAGCATGGGACGACCATGCTGCTGATAGACAGCAATTGCCAGGAAAATTTAAACTCCCACAGGGTGCGGCCGCCGCAGATAAAAGTCTAGAAGGCCGCATTAACACTATGCGAGAGGTCAGAAGTGGAAACAGATTTCAAGTTCCAGAACAAATATCAGCACCTATAAAATCTTTACAAAAACGCATGGAAACTACGCAATATGTCGGAAGCGGAAACGCATTTCGGGTTCCAGAAGAAAAATCAGCACCTATAAAATCTTTACAAAAACGCATGGAAACTACGCAAGCAGCAAGAAGCGGAAACATGTTTGCAGTTCAAGGACCAAAATCGGTAGTACAAATAGCAGCTGATGCTAATGCAAGAATGCTTCAAAATAGACAGGCAGTATACGCAAGATTACAAGGAAATTAAGGATTTATATTATGCCAAATTATGGATTTGTATGTGATGGATGCCAACACGCCTTTGATAAAATTCTTTCAATATCCGACAGAGAAATACCGTTGAGCAAATCTTGTCCAAATTGTAAGAAAAAGAAAATAAGAAGACAATATGATTCCTTTGCTCAACCAATAGGATCAGATGCGACTCTTAACGCAAATAAAGTAACTGGTGGAAAATGGAATGAGTTGATGGGAAGAATGAAGAAGGGTCTTGGTAAGAGATATCATACCAATCTTGATATAGCATCTTCTCAAACTGGAAAGCAATGGAAGGGATAACATGAAGAGATACTCGTATCAGCAACAGGTAGATAGAATAAAGATTCAATTGAATGAAGGTGTTGTCCCTGCAAAGTATGATAAACCTAAACCAGAAAATTCTAATTCTGATACTTTTCTTAATCCGCCACCAGGACAACTAGGGAAAGATTTTGCGGATCAAATAAAGAATCAAGGGACAAGTAGGCCAGGAATGTTTTCCGCAGAAATGGGTGGATATGGTTGGGGACAAGGTGAACGCGATCCTCGCGACGAACCACTTGGCAGAATGAAGGAAGCTCAGTCTAGAAAGGGAACAGGGGATGATTCTGCACATGTAGCATTTAAGATGGCATCTGATGATTATCGTGCATTGCGATCTAAGTTGGAAAATGAAGCAAAGACAGATACTCGTTACTCAGACCAGGAACGAGCCGACTCATTGAAAGATCTAGAAGATTATGATCGTGTAAATGTGCAACCCATGGGAGCATTTCCGTGGAAGAAACTTGCTGGTGCTGCTGCTGATATCGCAATCGCATATGCGATTGGTAAAGTTGGCGGTGGTGGTGGCAGATTACCTAGCGCAGTGAGAAATACTACCGTTGGAAGAGCAATGTCCAGCGTTGGTGGAGTCCCATCATCCTTTGGAAGAGCAATAGGAAATGTTGTCAATAATACAACAGATAAAACCAGACAAGCAGCAGAAGATCTACGGGATAGAACGCTTGGAGTACCAACAAGAGCTGAAGTACAAAAAGATCAACCCTGGCGAACTGATGCTGATAATACTGCCATTAGAAGGGCCATGCGACAGAGTATAGCAACGACTGTTGGTCAACCGCCAAGTCAGCGAGGTGCTAAATTAATATCTAAAGTACTAGATGCACAAAATTTGGAACTTAAACCTGAATTTGAACTTCGTCAATCCCCAACAGATCGTCTTGCTGGAACAACACAACCTCTTGGTAAAGGTGATTCAGTATTTGTGGATAAGATTCGTGAAAGAAAAACTCAAGGACCAATATCCGAATTTCAGCGACCAGAAAGAGCAAATGAACCAAGAAGATCAAGAGATAATTTAACTGGAGAAGAGAGTGCTAAAACACGAATTCCATATCCAAAAGAAGGTAATACAGCATACACTTTAGAAGTTGGAGGTAAACCATTTGATAGTTCAAAAGACGGAATAGATCTCGGTAAACTAGGTCTGCCAACTCATGTTCAAATACCACACAATACCACAATGACTACAAGTATAGTACCATCTTCAGATCCAAGAATGTCATATCCAAGTTCAAATGTTATTCAAATGCAGATTGATAAACTTCTCGGTAGCAATATTCGAAGCAAAGGAAGCCAAACAAAAGTAGTTCCTTGGGATTATGAAATACATAAACTTTCACCATATCTTGATAACGATGTTAGAACTAAATAAAGATGTTAGAAAATAAAAGGATACCAATGAGCGACTTACATAAAACTATTAGAAGTATGATAACGGAGCAATTTCAAGGAACCGCTACAGCAACAGGTACAGCAACAGCTCGAGCAACTGGTGTGTCCTCTAGAGCTCTTGGAGGATCTACTAATGTCGGGACTTCAACTGGCTCATATACACCTTCAGCTGGAGCTGGAGCTGCAATTAATTCATCACCCTCTCAAAATGATTTAATAATGGGCGCACTTTCAGGGAATGGTGAAGATCAATCTGGTGGAGTTGCAAACTATCGAACTCCACCCAATGTAAATGCCGCGCGAGCTCGGTCACCCCAACCAACAGCTGTTCCAACAACTCCTATTAAACGGCAACAAGATAATAATGTTGCTCAACCAGAACAATCAGTTTCTCCAAGTGATCTTACAACCAGTATTGGAATAGATCCAGCTATGCAACTGTTTCAATCTGCTAGGAATGCATTAACCTTATCTGCACCAAATATGGGATTGAATTTTGGTTCCGCAGTCCAAGGCATTGCAGCTGCATATGCACTTGGCAGACAGATTTTCTCTGGGACGCAACCAGCAAATCCACAGACACAGTTAAGTATCAAGCCACAAGTTATGACTAGTACAAAAACCACATCAGGAGGAACTAACATGGGATCAAATCTTTTAGGAAATTTACTAGCCCCCCCAGCCACCCCAGGAGCCCCAGGTGTACCACCCCCACCCAAGGATGAAGATAATACAAAACCACTTCCATCACCGACCCCTCTATCCAATCAGTCTATGAAAACAGATATGTTTAGTTCAGGAGAGGTTGCTCAAATGGGTGGCAGGCCTAAGGCAGCAAACCACGAAGAACATAATCCTAAAGATAGAAGCAGTAGATTCCGTCAATCTTCCATGTTTACCATTACACCAGACCAAGCAATGAACTTCATTGCAAAAACAGAATCATCTGATAACTCACTAAAGTCTCTTATTAGAGAAGAAATTAGAAGAAGAATTGAAGAAGAAGTTGTTAAGAAACCATATACGAATAATGCTAAATTATCTGATGAAGAGATAGAACAAAGACTGTCTCCTCGGCAGCGAAGAGATATAGCTAATAAAAATAAACAAAGTAAAAAGAAACCCTCTTGACATTTATTTGATTGTGGTTATAATATGGTTGTGATTGGAAACTTTACCCATAATTGTTATGATCTTCCGAAAGACGGAATAGAACGAACCGAAACCAACGGTCTTCGTTTGTATTCTACACCTGATGGAATATTTCCATCCGTGACCAGCGTGGTCGGATGGGAGAAACAACAACAATTTGCGGATTGGAGAAAGAATAATTCTAAGGAGTCTCAACGAGTATGTGATCGTGGGACTCTTCTCCATTCCAAGATTGAATCATATTTGATCAACGAGGAGGTGGATATGACCATAAATGATGAATTGTTTACCCTTATTAAGAAGGAAGTAGACCATATCAACAATATTCGTGCCATTGAGCAACCACTCTGGGGTAAGATTACAGGTCTTGCTGGACGAGTGGACTGTATTGCAGAATACAAAAAAGAACTGTCGGTAATAGACTTTAAGGCGAGTACTCGTCCAAAGAAAAAGATAGATATAGAGAACTATTTTTGTCAAGCAACAGCATATTCTTTGCTGTGGCAGGAACGAACTGGTGAGTCTATACCAAATATCGTGATTTTAATTGCTAATGAACAGGGATTCTGTCAGGTATTCAAAGAAAAAGTAATTAACTTTGTGAAACCACTGAAAGCGTCAATAGATACTTATAATAAAAAGGTTCTCCCAATTTGATTTCTTTAAGTTTAAATGATGTAAATCGTAAATATTCTTTCACCTGGATTCGTTGTAATGATGATTCCAAATCCGCTCATTTTCGGAATATGTTCATCCATAAGTATGGTGGAGAATTTCATAAAAATGAAATCTATTGGGAATGGACTCCCACAAAAGAACAATTGATTATTTTAGATCAATCTATAATAGACCCACCCCCACCCCAGATTCATGAACCAAGCAAAACTTGGATTTTCAAGAATATTGATGGGGTTGATGTAAAAACTAAAAATATACAAGAATTTTGTAAAACTTATTTCCTAACACGATCAAGCCTCTATGAGGTGATATCGGGAAAACGGAAACACCATAAGGGATTTTCCTTTGTTGAAAGTATTATGGAATAAATAGAACCCACCTAACGGTGGGTTTCTTAATGTTATAAATAAATGATATGGGAAAACATACATTTATTTATCCTGGTCGTTTTGCTCCTCCAACTGGAGCGCATAGTCATCTTGCTGATCAATTGAAAAATATGGTAAAGGTTGCCCAAGCATCTGGTGTTACCGCAGATTTTCATATTTACGGAACACCAACTTTTGATGGTCCTGGTTCAAAGAATCCAATTCCAGCAGAGCTCAAAGATCAATTCATGCGTAAAATCTTTGATACAGATAATATTACTGTTACTGCTCCTTTAAAATTACCTGGTGTTTTTGGTCACGCACAGCACGCTCACGACAACGGTGCTACTGAATTAACTATACTTGCGGGTGGAAAACGAATAGTCCAATACGAGAAACTAAAAGAGTATATGGGGAAACGAACAGTTGATCGACAGGGTAAAGTTATTGATTTTACGAATATAAAACCAGAAAATTTTCATATAATAGGAATCCCGAGAGATGCAGATTCTGATGACGGATTGCAAACCATATCCCCAAAAGATTTTGTCAAAACTACAGGAAAAATGAAGATTGAGAAAATTTCTGGATCCAAAATGCGTAAAGCAATAATGGAAAAGAATGTAGATTTGGTACATTCAATGCTTCCTCCACATATGACGAGAGAAGACGCAGTTGAATATATGGAATCTCTACATCCCCATGTTGCTGGCATTAATGAAGAAACTTCTGCCGTAACTCGCATGAAACTTGCGAAAGCAGCAAGAAGAACATCATCAAGACGAAAAATAGTACGCAGAAGCAGAGCAAAGAGAAGAAAGAATCTTACACAACTTAAAGTTCGTGCAAAGAATGAAATCATCTCTCAGTTAAGAAAGAAGATTTCAGGAAAGAGAAACTGGAAAAAGGTTCCGTATTCTCAAAGAGTGACGATTGACCGTAATTTGGCGAGAAGAAAGAAACTAGTTACAAATATGGTAAAGAGAATTATGCCACAAGTGATTAAAGGTGAATCTGACAGACTTAAAAGTTTAAATTCTTCATTTGATGTAGTTCAAATGTTCATGTCTAACTTCTTATCAGAAGCGACAAAGATGAAATCCAAGAAAACAAATCGTCAACCTCCTGATTCTGCTGATAAGGCAAAGAGAAAAAGAAACAATACTATGACTCAAAGACAAGTCAGAGGTAAAAGAGAAGAAAAACTCAAATCTGGAAATGTTAAAGGTGAAGTATACGCCGTTAAAAATAAAAAAGGTGATGTTGAATTGGTTGATAAACAATCACTTCGCGCAGATCATACCATTCTTTTAGACGCAGACAAGGCGAGTCTCTCTACTCTTAAGAAATTTGTCGGTGATAAAGGATTCAGAAACACCGATACTTCTATTCGATTATTCGGTCTTCAAAAAGATGCTGGTGGAGAAAAAGAAGGAAAGAAAGAAAAGAAAGAATCAAAAGAAAAGAAGAGTGGAAAGCAGACTTCAGCTGGAGCTGCATTGAATCCACCACCACAGAAGATTGCAGCATCCAAGAAAGCATCAAAGAAAGATACATATGCAACTTCGCATGATGCAACAGCAATGGAATCTGGAATTGCATTTGCAGTCAATAGCGCACTTGGATTATCTCCAGAGCAGATGGTAAAGAAAGGTCTTATTGACAAGAAAGATGTTGATGCGGTTCTTGCAAATAACAATGAATCGTTCATGCCATCTTGTCAAAGAGCAGCAGAACAGATCATCAAACAATACGGTGGATTATATCTTAAGCATACAGGTAGACTGAAGAGCATAACTACACTTTCAAAGGAAGCAATTGATAATGGAGTCAGGGATAATACTCCAAAATCAGATTTACTGTTAGTGGATGGAGATGGAAATATTGTTGCTGCATTGTCACAGAAGATTGGTGAATCTCAGTTGAGTTCTGGTGGTCCTGCGGAAACAATCACACATCTTAAATGGTCCATGAATACTCTTGGCGACAAACTTGATCCAGCAACCAAAAAAGAGATTGATGGATTCATCAAGTTCTTTGAAAATGAACTCGGTGGAAATCCAAGAACACAAGCAGGTCCAGTTTCTCTTTACCAACAAGGTGCAGAAAAAGCAGGAGAAGATAAAGAAGTTGAAAGAAGAGAAAAACTTCACGATAAAGCAACAGAGATGTTAAATAACATTCTGAATGGAGATAAGAAACTTGCATCGGCATTCATATATTCATTGATCACTGGTGCTAGTAAATTCAAAGAAGGTGATCCTGCAATTGCTACTCATATTCTTAGTGCTAATAGAGATGGTACTGATCTTAAGATGACTAAAGTTGATATGAAATATGCTGATAAACTGTTGGGCAAAGTCAAGTTTCAGATGAAGTTTAAGTCTTCCGCAGTAGAAACCAGCGATGTCAAGAAGAAGTGGGCAGAGTTTAAGGATAGAAAGAAGAAACAAGGGCAGAAGATCACTCTTGGTGAAGACTTCCGTCAATATTCATATAGATCTGTTATTCGTGCATATCTAACAGAAAACATGAATAATATTACTGGAAGAAAACTTGTTTCTCTTTTTCTGGAATCTACTAACAGTGAAATGAAGAAAGTAACTCCCCCAGATCCAAGAACACCAGAAGAAGCAGTTAACTATCTCAAGGATGCATTTCAATACATTGGAGAAGACTCCTTTAAATTGTATCAATTCTTTGAAGATACAATAGACCCAGAGACAACTCAACCGATAGTTGATTGGACTGAACTTGCAGATTCTGCAAGTACAACAAAGAATATTGTGTTCATCAATGGAAAACAATTTGAAATTCCAGTTGAAGTCCCATATAACTATACCCCCAATGGAAATATAGAATCTCCTCTATCAGAAGAATATCTGGATGAAAGAGACTATAAATCAGAATATCGCAATTATCATTCTCGTCCAGAACAAAGAAAGAATCGTTCCAAGCGTGTTATGGCGAGAAGATTGATGGCAAAATTGGGTAAGGTTCATAAAGGTGATGGTAAAGATGTAGATCACAAAGATGGTAATCCTCAGAACAATGGAAAACACAATCTCCGAGTAAGAGATAAATCTGAAAACCGCGCGGATAATTAAGGAAGTTATATGGATTTGATGCCAGACATTTCGTTCCCATTCTGGGTTGAAGCAATACTAACACTTGGGATTGCAATAGTTGCTTATGTGTCAGGAAAGATGAAAGAGAAGAGTAATCGTGCTATAAAACTAAAGAAACATGACGAGATAAACTGGGAAGTTCATTCTCAGATTCATGAATTTCTTACAGAACTTCGTGTAAAGACTCATGCTGGAAGAGCACAGATTGTTCAGTTTCATAATGGTGAATATTTTATAGATGGAATTTCCATGTATAAACTTTCAACCACTCATGAATCGTTGAAGAATGGATTATCTAGCAACGAGAAGAAACTTTTACTAGTCACTATGTTTTCTGCACTGATGGATAAGTTGGAAACCAATCAACCACAACTATACAAGACATCGGAAGAGAAACCAAGTTACTTTAAGAATACACTTGACTTGGGTAGCGTTGATTACTTTATGGCACTTCCCTTATTCTATGGTGGAGCAAAGAGTGGATTTATAATGATGGAGTGGTGTGGAGAAACAGATAGTGAATATGCGGTGAATAATGAGGGGGTAATTAAAATTGAACTACTACACACAAGAAACATTGTACAGACCAAGTTATCCCAACAAATAAAGGATTTAAAATGATTTCTGAGGATTTGCGCAGATGGTTCAAAGAGAAATGGACTGCACAAGATGGATCTAAAAATAAATATAAACCAGGGAAGAAAAAAATGAATGAATCAAATCAAAACGACTGTGGGTGTGATAAGAATATCAACGAAGATCAAATTCATAGTGGAGAATCTCCAAAAGAATATAGAGCAAGATTGCTAAGAACAATTCAATCTGGTGATATCACATCCATGGATCACCATGATAGAGTTCATGGTGCGTTGGCATTCGTTCAGGATATTCAATCACAATACCCAGGTCATGCGCTGAATGTTGTTGTTCGCCATTTCCTCAAAAAAGGTGGAGAATCTAATGCAACTGGTTTAATCGTCACTGGAATAGATTCAAAAGGAAAAAACCTAACGGGATATCCAACTGGTGCTGGTGGAACTTCCACGAGACATAGAGCAGAAGTGGCCGCAGAACTAAAAAATATCACTGGTTTGCATGTATCAAGATATCCATTCCTAAACCCTCAACATTTAAGTGTATTAACAAGATTAATGGACTTTAAAGGACTACGAGAAATGTATGAACAAGCATTAAATGAAGCAAAAGAAGAAGAAAATAACGAAACTAAGAAAATACGCGATAGAATTGCTGAGTTAAGAGCAATGATGCGTGATAGAATGGGAAAACATCAAGCAGCAATTGGTGGAGATTCACAATATGTTTCGAGTCACAACCACTCTGGATCTTGGATTCCAAGTGGTTTTGATACACGAATATCTACTGGTAAAATTAGTGTAACTACAAATCACAACACAAAAGATGGTACAATTAGATTTAGTATGAGAACAAAGGTTCCGAATCCAAAACATGGCACTGCTCCAGAATTCACACAAGAATCACATACAGAAGTTAATCTCTCAAATGGAACAATTTATCCAGATGGATCTATAGATACTCACCAAAAACCAAAGTGGGCTCATACTGCTGATGGTAGTATGGATGAACAAGCAGTCAGAGAGATATTGAGAGATCATTTGAATTCACGAGTAAGACATCCAGACACAGGAAAGGTTATCAGTGTTGGTGAACATCATGGATTAAAAGCACAACTGAAAGAAAACAACTGCGGATGTGATCAAAATCTCACAGAATCCAAGAAACCATATAAAGGTTTTGTAAAGGGCAAGAACCATCCAGAGGGTGGGTTGTCCCGTAAGGAAGCACATCGTCAAGGTATTCATGCTGGCATTGAAACCAAGGATGAAGCCAAGCGCAAGGGTGGGTTTGGTAAACTCTCTGGCAAGACTCAAGCCAGAAGAAAATCATTCTGCGCTCGTATGTGTGGAATGAAGAGACGAAATACCAGTTCAAAGACGGCGAATGATCCAAAGAGTAAGATAAATGCAGCACTCCGTGTATGGGGATGTAGATGTGGAACAAACGAATCATATGAAACGAAAACATCAATGCTAAATCACAAAATATCACTCAATGAGGCCTGCTGGAAAGGTTACACTGCAAAAGGAACTAAAATGAAAAACGGAAGACAAGTACCAAACTGTGTCCCAATCTCGGAAAACACAATGACTCCATTACAGGAAGCATATGCCAGAGCAAAACACGCAATAAAGGAAGAAATAGTTAACAAGAGTAATAAAGGAACTATGACAGGGAAAGAGAGATCAAAAAGAGATAGAATTGCTAAAAGTGTCAAAGGTATAAAATCTATTAAGGGCAAACCAGATTCGGATAAAGAAGCAAAATACAGATACGCTACTTATTTGGTTCTAAGAGCACGCGAAGGAAAATCATCTAAGTCTGAAAAATCAAATACCAAATCTAGCAAGAAACCTAGTAAAAAGACAAAGAAGAGATAATATGAAAAAACATAAATACAATAGTAGAGGAATACACCCATGAGAAACTTAAACGAATTTAGCACAGCATATCCATCATCAATAGGAAATTCCCAATCGCAGGAATATAATGGAGCGTTAGGACCAGTTGATGCTGAAACGGTACAGGGAAAGGATAGACTCAATCCCGATACAAATGAAGGACTTCATAGAATAAATGTGTTTATTGCCAACGCATTTAGAAGAGTCACATTGAATCCTCAATATGAAGTAGTTCAATTGAAAGCAAGATTGAATCATTTGAATCTTGATTTCCCATTCAACGCATCAACACCTCTTGCTGCTGTGAATGATTATATTGTAACTAGAGGTGGAAGCGCATTTGGAGTTACTCCAACAACAGATCTCTCAAAAGGATTTGATACGGGACAAGATCTTCAAAAATACAATCTCCAAATTAGAGTAATCAAAGTGGATGGTGGATTTAAACTTGAAGGTAAAATGGGTGCTGGAGATACATTGACAGAGAATCTTCTCTCTGCTGACAGAAGATCTCAGCGAATCAATACCATCAAGAAAGTCATGGAAGGCAGAGAATCTACAAAAGCAGAGAATATTGTGGATCCGCACGGTGATACTCAAAGAGAAGGTTCAAAGTTCAAAAATTCCACGGAGAGAAAATTGAAATCTGTAAAAGGTAAGAGACGATAATTTACAATAGTTTATAATATGAAGGAAAAATTAAGTCCACATAATTTTGTAATGTTCGCAATGAAGATGTATAATAATCCTCATTGTTCTGGTATAGAAGAATTTAAAGAAGATCTTTCCAGAATAAAATACATCAAGAGATTGCTAATAAAATATAAAAAGTATGGTCACTTAAAAGAAAGACTTATTTTAAATCATATCATAATTCTTCAAAATGTATTTGGTGTTGAGGGGTGTGTGCGGATCCTATTTTACAAATTAAATAAGGATTTACATGCACCCCTTAAGTCTTTTTTAGAATATCTTCAATATCTTCCATATGAGATACCAGAAGCAGACATTCACGGAATAAATCCAGATCATAGAATTTCAAAACTATTACAGAGAATCAAATGATAACAATCTTAGAAGCATTTAAAAAAATTGCACTATTGCAAGAGGCAAAAGAAAATAAAACTGAAACTATAATGCATTTACCTCATGTGGTTGAAAGAGCAATTCTTGGAAAACCACATGAGGCAATCACACACCTTGAGAATGGATTAAATATTTCTCAAAATCTTTCAACGCAGGGATCAATGAGTGATAAGGCAGATGGTGGTGTTTCTATTTTAATCAAAAATGGTGCTGTAAAATACAAGGGTGAAAATGAAGAAAACAATCCATGGGTCAGTTCTCCAGAAGAAATAGAACAGACATATGGTAAACAAGGAAGAGGTCATCTAACACCACATTTGATGTCAGGGTTGGGATTAGCACATCACCCAGAGATGCCAGAAGATGTTATGTATCAAGGAGATACTTTATTACAGCATCCAGATCATTCAAATCTGTTAAAGGGTAATATACTCAGTTACAAGAAACCAAGAAAGTCTGTCAAGTATGGAGTTGCGGTTCATACGGTTTTTGATTCCAATACTGGTAAGAAAATAGATACTGCTCCAGATCTCAGACATATGGAGACAAAGGATCTTTTCCTCCCATATCTTGGCACAAAAGGAAAAATACATTCTCCCAAGCCAGAGGAAGTCGCATCAATCCACCGCAGTATTTCTGAAGCAAAGAAAATATTTTCAGATCCAGATGTTGCCCGTGTTGTTAAAGGCATAGCGAGACATAGGGATCCATCAAACAAACAAGGGCATAGATACTTGTTTTTCAAGCAATTTAATAATGCTTTCCAACGAGGCGATTTTAATTATTTCTCAACAAAAGATCGACCAGTTAGAAGATCAACAGACCTTCTTATGCATTTTGCAACAATGAAACTAGCAAATGCAAAAAGTTCTTCTGAAAAGAATAGAATACTTGGGCATTTAAAATACATTGGAAATAATGGCTTGGCAATACACAAAATGCTAGAAGGTCATGCTCATATAGATGAAGCAAGAAAACACATAGTCAATATAACACAAAGAACACCTTCTGATCTTCACCCAGTGAATCCAGAAACAGGTAAGGTTGATTACAGCATGGGAGAAGGAAAGGTTTCAAATGTTCCTGGAATAGAACCTGTTAAATTTGTCGAGTCATCTTTCACTTCCGCAAATGCTGCTCAAAGTGCAGCTGCAAAATCAAGAAAGAAAAATAAACAACAAATTCAAGAGGATGAAGGTGGTGGAATGATGACCGCATCCAGTGGAGCAATCTCTGGTATGGGTTATAATCTCGGTGGTCCTGCTCCAGATGATGTGGCAGTTGCTCCTCTATCCACTAGAAAATCAAAACCACATCGCAGAAACTTGACTAGAAAGTTTTTGGATAGTGTTAATCTAGGAAACCAAGCATGACACCAGAAATCATTTCACTCATTGGTGGATCTTTCGTAGGATTCTTGTTTCGTTATATTGCCGAGAAGCGTGCTGCGGAAGCAGAGAATTTCAAGCGACTCATTGAAGTAAATACACAGACTACAAACAATCAGAATCTCGCAGCACAGAGAGTTCCAGTTGATGCTGGAAAGGTTGTACGACGATTCATCGTCCTTGTAATTTTGTTTGGTACGATCATTGCGCCATTCATTCTTCCATTCTTTGGCATTCCAACCGTAGTTGAAGTTGACCAGACCAATCCAGAACTCATGTTTGGTCTGATTCCAGAGACAAACCACAAGATATTCCAAGTTGTGAATGGGTTTCTGTTTACCAGTGAGAGTAGACAAGTTCTGATCAGCATCATCGGATTTTACTTTGGATCCGCGGCCGCAGGAAACAAGTCATGAAGAAAATTGGATTCTTTACATTATTATTTCTTTGGTTCTGTCTTGCGTCATGTAAAATAATTCCAGAGGTTCAACACACCGCACCAGCAGATGGCAGTAGCAAAGATGAACATGGAGCAATTGCAGCGGGTCCATTGTTAAAACCAATAAATATCAATTGGTATGCTGTTCTATTCTATGGAACATTAATCTGTTTTGCTTTATATCTCGCATTCAAGAATGATGGTGGTGATGATAAAAATAATAATGAAATCGACGATTCATCTGAAGCACCTCCAGGAATAACTGGATCATAAATACAAAAGAGGATTCAGACATGAAAACATTCAAGGAAATATTAGCAGAAGCAAAGAAGGCTAAAGGAAAATATGATCATATAGAAATTCCTGAGCATCGCCAAGAAGAATACGATAGACATTATGATGCAATCCATGGTCGTGGTGGAATGGTACATGATCAGATTCATGAAAGAGTTCTTACAATCATGGGATTAATTTAATACTGGGTACTATCAACAAGGGTGGGTACTATCAACAAAATCGCCGCTGAAAAGCGGCGATTTCTATTTCCGAAATTTCGGAAATACGGATAAAAATATCCGTGATTAACTTTTAAAATTGGGACTAGATTTTACTCTAGCCCCAAGTAAAGAGGAGTTGAGATTCCTTTATGCGGGAAT
>Ga0114970_10000193_pt1 | contig 41941 bp, 41 predicted proteins | sample M_140205_XF_Meta_FD_87030 | JGI IMG/M metagenome (GOLD analysis project Ga0114970, IMG submission 87030) | Freshwater microbial communities from Lake Montjoie, Canada to study carbon cycling - M_140205_XF_MetaG | ecosystem: Environmental > Aquatic > Freshwater > Lake | place: Lake Montjoie... | reverse complement strand
TTTGTTTGATAAGCCACAAAAGATGCATTTGTTTGTGTGGACATATTAGTTTTATATCCTGGGCTAAAACTCTGGTGGACGAAAACCTTACCCACCCATTTATTATAGGGCGATAATATATTAAGGTCCACTCCCACCACTCTATTATATGATGATTCTACATCGTTTACCTTACCTGTTTTTTGTCGGTTCACTACTATAAATGCCAAATTGTGCGATTGTTTTCTGCCCTTCACAAATGCTAACTGCCGCTGAAATGCAGCTACAAAATAATTTTGACCATTAATCTGTAAAGCCTTGTCAGATGCGGTTTGCACATCCATAATCCCCATTCTCCATTTGTGATTTATTTTTCCACTAAGCCTTGCCCCTGCTATTATAGGGATATTTTTTAATTGCAAATCAATAGGACTTTGATATAACCCAATTTGCCTCGAAAAAAATGGTCGTATTTGTCTAAAACCAAACTGGCTAAACAAGTCGGAATTCTCTAAAAAGAACAAACGTTTTTCGGGATATGCCAAATTAAATCGTGTTAAATTTATTTGTTGCCTGTCTACTTCTACCTGCGAAAAATTAGGATTGATAGTCAGATCCAAATTTAATGAGGGTGTTACTGCAACTTTTGCATCTAGCCCCGCATTGGCCATATTGTTAGGGCTTGGCTGGCTGGCAGAATCAACATTACTTCCTGCAATAGCATAGGGAATTAAAGATACATTCATGCCCGGATGTGGCGGCTGTTCATCCCAAACCAAAGTGCCGGTGAAAGCTAAACTTGCTATATTAAATATTCGTGGTACGCGTGTCCAAGTGCTGCTTTCGTTTCGTTTCAAATCGTTGCGGCCAAAATTTAATCCCCATGTTTTTAAGTTGGCTTTATATCGTAATGTTTTTAGCGGAACGGCCATTTCTACCACCCATCCATAACTATATCTTTTCACACTACTATACCAAACATTGTCCCAATCGGTAGTAACTCCAAAGTTTCCACCATTTGATATAAGTCCCTCACGTTGGGCCCCCACTGGGTTTACGCCAAATGCAAAACCATTTGTTTTATCGCTAAACGGTTCGAGTATGATAGTAAATGCATCACTGATAGGATAACTGAAATCGCGTTTTAAAGATTGCACTACATAATCCCCGGGCAAACTATCATAACAAATTGCAGCCACATAAAAAAAATTATCATCGAACGAAACCATCGCTTCGGTTTTTGTTTTTGCCTTACTGCTATCAAAAGGAAATACCTGCTCAAAGTCCTTGGCACGCTGGGCGTTCTGCCAACAGTGCTCATCCAAAATTGCATCAATTTTTACAGGATGTGCTGTCTTTTTTATATGCAACTCTTGGGCATATATATATTGTGTTGATATATACATACAAAAAAGAAATACAATGATTTTCTGGAGCATAGCGGCGGCAAAGTTAAGTTGCCCACGCCGATTTTTAATCAGCGTGAAAAAGGTTTGCGATTTGTAATCGATGTATTATATATATGCCCTCGCAATCCCCCGCAGCAGACCCTCTTGTTAACAAATGTCCTAAGTTTCGAACCTTTTGAGGTGGTGTCAGTCAGAGACTGACTGTATTATGCTCGCATCCGCCGCGGTGGAACGCTTCGCTATACTTGCGAGGGGTTGAGGTGCGTAAATTATTTTCTTAATTGAAAAAAGTACTGATATTGAAATTGATCGTTGGGCTGTATTAGAGAGCAGCTGTTATTCTTATTTAAAAGCAATTTGTAGCTATACCCAAAATTGGAAATAAAGGTCATTTTAACGTCGGATGTTAGTCTATTATTTAAATAAAAAAACGGCGTTTCATTTGTAGGATTTACATATTTTCTTATAATAATACCTTTTTCTGAAATATAATTCCTCTGTACGCCATTCAAAGTAAAACCAATAGCCCCAGGTTCTAAATTTCTTTTTATTTTATTGATTGTGTCTGGTAGAATATATAAACAAAAATTAAATGGGTATTTTTTTATGATAAGTAAGTAATTAGCTTCCCAATATATAATATAATTATTAGAACAGGTTTCGTACTTATTTAAAATAATAGTATCATTGCTTATTGCAGGAATGGTGTCATCTGCAAAAACAAAATTAGTTTCAATAGCGATGAGTAAAAGTATTATAAATATTTCATTTTACTAAAATATAGGAACGCTAATCCCTCCATTTCAACGTCTGAATCAACCGCATCGCATCATCATGCAAAAAATTGAAAACAGGAGCTACACTATCAGGTTCGGTATGGGCTTCAAAATATAATGCACCGCGAAGAAAATGTTTTTTGCTATCGGTTAAAAAAAACTGAAATGCGGTGGCTGCTTTACCGCTCACTTCGTAACGCAGGCCTATGGTATTGCTATCGGCAGCTTGTATATCATATTCTTCTATTCCAGTAGCTACCATATCATGTTTGTAGGTAAGCATGCGGGTGTCGTGTACCAAATTTTGCAGCGTATTTTTTTTGTCGATATTCTTATAACTTAAGTGCAACGAGGCTCTCATTTCAGGATAATGTATAGTAATCCAATACGGCTCTGCTCCTTTACTGCGATCTTCTTCCACTACTGCATAATCGGGAATATCAAAACTATAGGGTAATTCTTTGCTATATATATGATAGCTTTTTTTAGGTAAATCAATCTGTTCAAATTCACGTTTTTTAGGAACGTAATCATTATGACATGAGGTAATTGTTATAATATATAATACACAAAAGAACATAATACATTTTGAAACTATTGCCTCCAAATAAGATTGCCGGGTCGTCCCAAATGCTTTCGGAATCCTCGCAATGACGGTCAAAAAAACTATAATACTTCTCATCTTTTCACTACTACTTTTATTCTGCTAATCCTTCTTTTATCCACTGCTTCTATAGTAAAATTAAATATAGCAAAATCTATTTTTTGTCCGCGAAATGGAAGTTTGCTGTTTAGCTCAAGCAACAACCCAGCAAGGGTTTCGGCTTCTCCTTTGGCTTTTTCAAAACTATCTGGATCTACTTTCATCAGTTTGCAAACATCATTAATTAATGTCTTTCCTTCAAATATAAAAGTGTTAGCATCCAGCTGCGAATATAATCTTTCATCTTCATCAAACTCGTCATGTATTTCTCCAAATATTTCTTCCAAAATATCTTCCATTGTAACTATTCCTAAGTTGCCGCCAAACTCATCAAAAACTATAGCTATATGTTTTCTTTGTGCTTGAAATTCTTTTAATAAATCATCTATCATTTTACTTTCGGGAACAAAAAATGCTTCACGAATTAATTCTTGCCATTGATAGTTTGATGGCTTATCTATATGTGGCAACAAATCTTTCATCGTGAGAATCCCTTTCACTTTATCAAACGAGCCATCGCATGCAGGCATGCGCGAGTAGCCCCATTCATTAAAGTATGCCATCACCTGTGTAAAGTCCCAATTCACATCCACGCTCTTCACATCCATTCGCGGTCTACTAATTTGTTTAACATCGGTATTGCCAAAATTTACGATGCCTTTTAATATTTCTTTTTCTTGGCGGGGTTGATTTGCATGGCTAGTAATTTCTATTGCATGCTCCAAATCATCCACTGTTACCATGTGACCTTTTTTGGTAATTCTTTTATCTATAACAGAGGTGCTTTTTACCAAAATCCAAACAAAGGGTGACCAAAATTTACTCAAATAATATATTGGCAAAGCCATCAAGCGGGAGAAACTCATATAATGTTGGGTCGCATAAATCTTGGGTGTGATCTCAGCAAGAAAAACGATAATAAATGTAATAAACGTAACTTGGAATACAAAGAATGAAGTGGTTTTTTGTATTTCGGGAACTACCAATAAATCGAAGAGCGTGTTGGAAACTAACACAAATGCTATGTTAATAAAATTATTGGTGATAAGAATAGTGGCCAATAATGTTTTTGGTTTGCCTAATAAAAACATAATAGCCTTGGCTGCAGGCGAATCCTCACCTTTCATGTCATCCAATTTTTGCTTGGGGATACTGAAAAATGCATTTTCGCTACCAGCTACCAATGCTGAGCAAAAAAGTAATATAATTATTATGATAATTGCAACAATGGTGGATGCAATTTCCGTAGATGTAACTTCATTAAAAATTTGAAGTAATTGATAAGTTCGCTCGGGTAAGGGGTGTTCCAAAATAGGTTTTTTAGTGTGGGGAAATTAAAAAGGCAAATCGCCAGAAGGGTCATTGTTATTGGGCGTTTGGGAGTCGTGAGTTGTGGTTTCGTGATTGGTATGGCCATCGCTGTTCACTTGGCCATCGGCATGCCCACTCAATATTTCGAAACTGGTGCAGCGTATCGTTTTTCTTTGTCGGGGTTCATTGGTATTTTTATCGGTCCAATTCTCGGTGCGAATTCTTCCTTCAATCATCACCTTCGATCCTTTGCGCAAATATTTATCCGCTATCTCTGCTTGGCGTTCCCATACTTCTATATCATGCCACTCAGTGAGGTTCGCACGTTCGCCATTTTTATTTGTATAACTTTCGTTGGTGGCTAAAGGAAAACGGGTAACGCGGCCCCCATTCTCAAATGCCCTGAACTCCGGATCCTTACCCAAATTCCCTATCAGAAATACTTTATTCATTTTTATCAGTAGTTAGTGGTTAGTAGCAAGTTTTTAGTATGCAGTTGGCAGTTGGCAGTCCCTCCGCGATAGCTATCGGGACGGCGTCAGTTAACGCCTCCTGCCAACCGCCTACTTCTTCTGTCTTTATACTTTTGTCTTTATACCTGTATTATTATATTCGTTCAAAAACTTATCAAGCAATCTCGGTATAGCATGGCTCTGCATATTTTTGAAAGTGGTTTCAAAAATACCAAATTTGTTCAAGCTTGCAAGTCTTTTATAAAAAAATATATGAAAGCGTGCATACATATTGCGGTGTGTGAGCTTGTGCAAATAGTCGGAACTGCCTTTGTGTACTAGTATTTGACGTCCTTTGAGTTGTTTGAAAGAACTTTCTTCCATCAGTTCATCGAGTTCTAATAATTTATCACTTTCAACTACGGGCAAATCATATAATCCCTGCCAGATATCGTCAGGTCCGCGCTGCAACAGACAGAAAGTATCCTCATTCACCAAAAATAAATAATTGAGATAGCGATTTTGGACGGGTTTATTTTTAATCTTTACGGGCAAATTTGCAATTGTCCCTTTAGCTAAGGCCAAACAATGTTCAGCAATCGGACATATATTACAATTAGGATTAGAAGGTTTGCAGCATATTGCCCCAAGTTCCATCATAGCCTGATTGTGATTACCCGGATTTTTTTTATCGAGGAGTTCCTCAGCCAATTGGGCAAATTGATTTTTTCCTTTGGAGCTATTAATAGGTGTATCAATATTATATAATCTGGAAAGGACACGGAATACATTGCCATCCACAACAGCATGCGGCAAATCGAAAGCAAGCGAAGCAACAGCTGCTGCTGTATAATCTCCTACGCCTTTAAGGCTACGGATACTATTATAGTCTTGCGGGAATTTGCCTTTGTATTTTTTCACAACTTCTAATGCAGCAGTTTGCATGTTCCTTGCTCGACTATAATATCCCAATCCTTGCCACAATTTCAGAACTTCATCAAGAGGTGCCGATGCTAAATTCTTGACTGTGGGGTATTGCTCCACAAACTTATAATAGTATGGCATCCCTTGCTCCACGCGGGTTTGTTGAAGGATAATTTCCGATAACCAAATTTTATAGGGATCTTTTGTATCACGCCAAGGTAAATTTCTTTGGTGGATTTTATACCATTTGGCCAATTTATGTGTTATGGAATTCATGAAAAAGTTTGCAAAGTTAGCGATGTATGCAATAGTAATACTATAATATATTAGACCTTTTAATAATTGACCTTTTAGCGCCACTCTTCATGCTGAATTTATTTCAGAATCCATTCACAGATGCTGAAATAAATTCAGCATGACGTTGTGGAAAAATCGGCACTAAATTTCTGTAAGTCTATCATCAGCTCTTTTTTAATTATGAAAGATTCAATTGCTAATTAATTGAGAACATTTTAGATAGGTATAAAAAATCTTTGGTGAAGGTTTGGCATTTAAGCAAAAATTGTCGACATTTGCAGTCTCTCGATAGTAAATCGTAAAACATTGATTTTATGGCACGTAAGAAAATAAGAATGGAATTTGTACTGCACGCCTCGACCAACTTGGTGTACCCTTACCTCAGCTCTGCGGGAGGTTTAAGCCAGTGGTTTTGCAGCGACGTAGACACTCGTCAGGATTACTTTACTTTTAAATGGGATACGGATTCACAGAAAGCAAAAGTACTAAAGAAGGTATTGAATAAGAGTATAAAATTTCAATGGGAGGGCTCGCCATCTGACGAATATTACGAATTTGAACTGGAAAGAGATGCAATTACAGATGGTCTTGCTTTGATAGTTACGGATTTTACCGAAGAAGCCGAAGAGAAAGAATCACGAATGCTTTGGGACAGCCAGGTGCACGATTTGAAAAGTTGTATTGGGGCCTAAATAAGTATAAATTACCTTCGCATTGACCTACCTTACAGCCATTGCTTGGCCCGAAATTATTCTTGTATTTTTACTGTCAGCTGTTAAAATGTTAGTGGGTTTACTTACCGCTTTCACTTTCAAATTCGATTCTCATACCACGTTCATCATTTGTTCACTGGGCGGCCTAACAGGCTGTACTGTATTTATTGTGCTAAGTTCTAAAATATGGAACCTTATAAATAAGTATGTCAAGAAAACTTTTAAAAAGCAGAAACCAAAGAAAATATTTACGCCGAAAAATCGAAGGTTTATCAAAATAAAAAGTAAATTTGGACTGCCGGGTCTAGCCATACTTACCCCTACAATATTGTCCATTCCATTGGGATGTTTTTTGGCTCTTAAATATTTTAAGAATAAAGCTAAAGTTGCAATTTGGATGTTTGGCACCACTATTTTGTGGGCTTTAATGGTAAGTTATTTATATGATTATTTTAAATAAGATTTTATTAGGCCATTCACATGAAGGCCTTATATGAATAAACTCGCTGCAATGCCATCTGCCAATAACTTCCCAGGTTTGTTTAATTTTATTATATCATTTTCAAAAACTATATAATCCGATATATTTTCTTCTCTCAGCATACTATATATATGATTATAGTATATTTCCCCGAAAATTGATTTTACTTCTTGTAAATTTATTCCCGATGAAGTTCTTAACCTAGTCATGATATATTCATGATATAAATTATCTTTCGATAAATTTTCGGTTTCAAACTGCAGTGGATTGATGATATAGTCTCCCAAGTGTGCCGAGTTTTTTTTGCGGGTACTGATACCATCATAACTATGGGCTGACGGCCCCACCCCCAAGTAGGGTAACCCTTTCCAATAATTTGAATTATGCACTGCTGCATATCCGGGTTTACTAAAATTCGAAATTTCGTATTGCGAGAAATTATGTTGAACAGTCCAGTCCATCAAAATTTCAAACTGCTCCACAAACTTTTCGTCGGGACTATTATTATATATTCCTTGTTTGATTAATTTCTCCAAAGGTGTTTTTGGCTCCACCGTTAATTGATAACAAGATAAATGTTTGATATGAGGATATTGCAATATTTTTTCTAAATTTTGTATCCATTTATCATTGGTCAAAATATCAAAACCATATATTAAATCTGCTGATATATTTTCAAATCCTGCTAGTGCAATATTATCTAAACATTCAGTTGCTTGTTGTTTGTTATGTGCACGGTTCATCCATATTAAATCTTCTTCAAAAAACGACTGTATACCCACGCTCAACCTATTGATGGGTATAGCTTTCAGCTCTTTTAGTTTTTGTAAATCTATATCATCGGGATTTGCCTCTAAAGTAATCTCTGCATTTGATGAAACTTTATATATACTATATATTTTTTCAAAAATTTGTTGCAAATATTTTGTCTCCAATAAAGATGGAGTTCCACCACCAAAATATATAGAATGTAAGGGTTTAGAAATGTCTAATTCCGCTTTCCTATTTTCTAATTCTACTATAATACTTTTCGTAAATTCCTCCTGCAATTTATTATTCGTCACAAAATAAAAATCGCAATAATGGCATCGCTGCCGGCAGAAGGGGATATGGAGGTAGAGGCCCATTTTAGAAGTTAGAAGTAAGGAGCAAGGAATAAGGGGCCATGCGGCGTCAGCCACTTACTCCTTATCCCTTAACCCTTGCTCCTATTTTAATCTTTATTATAATATATCTGTTTACTCTTAGGCGATTTCACTGTGTAACTCACTTTAAGTTTTTTTATTTCGCTAGGTTGCAAGGTGAGGTGCCAAGTGAGCTTGCCTTCGTCTGAATTTATTGCGGCTCCGCTACCTTCTTCTAGTTCAATCTCAACTTGCTTATCGCTGGACACTGGAATATTGTCTTCTATAATAATATCTTGTGCTACATTTTTGGTATTACGCACACTAATCTCAAAACTATTGGTTTCCTTTTTGGTAGAACCTAAAAAAGCTTTCTTACAACTTTCACGAATTTTTTTTCTTTCTACCAGCATACTTTTATCTACACCCAATGATATATTTAATGTATCATTTTCATCACTGCTCAAATCACTTTGCCCTACAAAAGTTCCATCAAAATATACATTTGCTCGGCCATTCAATTGACCCAGCTCATCAGAGCCGCTAATACGCCCAATTAAATATGTTTGTTGGTCAAGCTTAGGAACGGCGGATAGTTCATATAACGCAGGCATTTCGAATACTTGTGCATCCACTGTGTTCACTTTTCCATCGGCCATTATAGTATAAGGGATTGCTATATTAAACTCTACATTGAATGCATTATTGCTCATCACCATTCCTTCTATAGGAGATTTGAATGCACCTTTTTTTGTTTGAATTGAATTTGAAGTTGATAAATAGTTATTGTCTTTTTCTAATTCCTCCCCTCCTCTATTCCCATAATCTTTGCGGTATCCATATGCTGCATACACAGGATTTAATACAGGCCGTGAATTACCCAAAGTAGGATTTCCATTCGATATTTTCAATATTACATTATTCCAATCTTCGCCAGTGGTCTGCGTTATATTTGCTTTATAAGTCAACTGCATTGGGCTTTTCAAATCCTTTACACGCACATCATAACTTGCATACCAACTCACGCCATATACCAAATAACCCAAATTTAATTTTAAAGTTTTCTTGGCGTCACTATGTAATTTTATATGAACTTCTTTTTGTGAAGTACTATAATCATTTATCATATTATCGGCTTGCCGTTGGATGAAGCTCTGTTTTTCTTGAAACTTTTTCTTCTGCATATCAATTTTCAACAGCTCGTCTTTAATAGTATATATACGCTTTTTGAATAACAAATTGAGTTCATCTAAAGTGGCCACATCGGTACCTTTATCGCTGATATTTCTATTATGCTGCAACAAATTCAAATCTTCATTTAATACTTTTTTCTGATTGTTTAATTGGTCAATCAATAATTGGAAGTAGTCAATAGAGTCAGCCATTTCATTGAGGCGTTTGGGTTTGTCTTCACCACTATTTAAATAGTTCTGTTTTACCGCCACGGATAATACTTGTATAGTTCCCAAACCTTTTAATTGTAAACTTCCATCATTCATGCTGATAGGCAAATTTTCTATAATATAATAGTTTTCACCTTTCTCTAAATTCAATTCACATTCCCTTGATACCAATGCACCACTAGTATAAACTGTAGCATTTGTAATTTTTGATTTGAGATGAATACCCTCATCAGCTTTTAGTTGAGATGCACCCATTATTAGGAGAAGTATTATATATATTATTGTATTGTTCATATTGTTAATATTTTATTTCAATCACGACTGAGACACATGCCTGTGGTTGTGTCTTTTGACCAACCACAAGGAGTAGCAGTCGTAATTTATTTTATTTTTTTAGGGTAAGAGATTTTATAAGCAAATTTTAACTTGGAACTTTCGCCAGCTTTCAGGTCAATTTTCCAAGAAAGTTTTCCTGTACTTTCATCATATACAGCATTGCCTTGATCGGTTAGTTCTACTTTTATATCGCTGGAGTTGCTTAGGGGAATCTGGTCTTCCACTGTTACTTTTACATCCGTACTTTTTATATTACGAATTGAAATTTCATATATCGATTCGTCAATTTTTGTATTCCCGCTAAAAGAACTTTTGCTAAAGTCTCTCAGTTTTTTTCTATCCACTATCATACTTTTATCACGACCTAAAGATACTTCCAATGTATCATATTCATTCACCTGCAAATAAGAGGTTCCTACAAAATCGCCGGCAGTATATATATTGGCCGATGCGGTGAGTTGTACAATTTCTTCTTTGGGTTCAAATACCGCGGTTAGGAAAACAGCTTTCTCTAATTTAGGCACTGTAATCAATTTATATTCGGGAGTAATTTCATAATTACGCAAAGCTATTAATTGTGGGGGTTCGCTGGTTTTAAATGTATAGTTTTTATCGGTAGTGAATTCTATCCGTAGTGGGTTGGAATTTGAAAATGTATTCATATTAGACACTGTGTAAGAACCGATGTTAGCAAATGCAGGTGCGGCGTAACCACCTGAGGTGCCGTTCCAAGCATAACTTTGCTGCGGTGCAGTATTATATGATTGGTTACCTAAAATTGTTGCATCATATTTTCCTGCCACTTCTGTTTCATCATTCGCACCATCTTCTCTTCTACTAGATGTTTTATTTTTTGTCCTTCCATTCGCATTCTCTATATCATCCACATCACCATCACTTTCATACTGCGATTTTTTATCTTCCACTTTTCTTATCCGTCCCACGGCTTGTTCCTTTTTGTCATTTTCTTCTAAATTTTTTGTATCGATTCCTTGTTCGTATGCGGTAACAGGAGCACTTGCACTTCCTTTTGCATATGCATACATAGGCTGAGAAATTTCATCGATCACCAAAGCTCCTGCAATACCTGCTTGGTTTTTATATAATACAGGTTTCATGCCGCTCATGTTCGGGTTTCCTGTCGTAATTTTTAGTGGTACATTGGTCCAGTCTTCTAAAGTACTTTGCCAGGCACTGGCTTTATATACCAATTTAAGTGGTTTGTTCACTTCTTCAAAAACGACATCATAAATGGGAGTCCAACCGCACTGGCTTACATAATAGGTAAGAGATATTTTTATTTTTTTCTTGGTATCCGATTTTATTACCGCAATAATTTGTTTGCTACCGTAAGCACTACCATTGCTCTCGGTGCTGCGTTGCTTGTTGAATTTTCCAATGCGTAAATTCAAACTTTTTATCACCAAGGTCTGCCTTAAAATCTCATCATACAATGGTGGTAATTTTTTATTATAATATTCTTCTAATTCCTCTAATTGCGAAACACCATCATTCGATTTATCTTGTACTACTTTATTATTTTTCGTAATCAACTTTATTTCTTGTTCGCTTGCATATATTTTATTTTTACACACGGCAATCTCATAAATTATTTTATCAATGGAATCCTGAACATGGCTTTCTTTTTTCTCAGTAGCGGTGTTCAAATAATCCATTTGCTTAAATACATTGAGCAATGCCACGCCCTGTGTACCGCCTATCTGCACACTATTATCATCAATATATGGGGATAGTTTTTCGAACATATATTGCCATGTTCCGGGTTCCACAGTTATATCAGCTTCACGGGTTACTTGTGCTCCTTGCACAAACAGTGAAACCTTGGTAATATTACTTGTTATAATTGTTTTTTTTGCTTCCTGTGCAAATGAATTGAGTTGCATCAGGATAAAAATGTATATAATATATTTTGCCATAAGGAGGTTTTATCTTTTTAGTTTTATAAGGGTAAATGCTAATAAGCAATTTTCATATAAATGGGGAAATGGTCAGAATACCCGTTCAAATATTTTTGCCCTGCCATGGTTCTAAATGGCTCTCCCTTATACTTTGGATTCTGTTCTTGTATATATTCAGGCTTGAAAATAGTAACTGAGTTTGGCACATAATGCACTTTATTATTTTGAAATAATAAATGGTTGCTCATCATAAATTGATCTATCAGTTCGTATTGCTTTTTATACACGATGGTTCCTTCTCCCTTATTTTTTAAATCGAGCATGGGATTGTATATTTCATTATAACTACTTTGCCCCATATTAAAGTTACATTTGAGCACAAATTTTATGGAAGAATCTTCAGGCTCATCATTGAAATCGCCCATCATAACTATCTTGCTAAGATAATTCGCGGTAATGATAGAATCGAAAACCGATTTTAAAATGGTGGCGGCTGCGCGGCGATTGGGATTACTTTTTTCTATCCCGCCAAGTCTGCTTGGAAAATGATTTACCAAAAATACAAATGTATCATTTTTATTATTTGCCAATTGCACCAGCAAAATATCACGGGTAGCACTTCGTTTTTTATCAGGTAATTTTACCTTGTATTTTTTTGCATCTACAAAAGTGAAAATACTTTTTTTGTATATCAAAGCCACATCAATCCCACGCACATCGGGCGATTCGTAATGAACAATCTCATAACCTTTCTTTTGTAACAAGGGAGTTTTTATCAGATCTTTCAATACCCTGCGATTTTCAATTTCGCATAAGCCTAACACATCAGGACCATCATCACTGCCCAGCTCACTAATTACTTTGGAAAGATGTTGAAGCTTGTTGAAGTACTTTTCGCTGTTCCATTGGTTTTTTCCTGTAGGTAAAAACTCTTGGTCAGTTTTCTTCTTATCGTGGATAGTGTCAAAAAGATTTTCGACATTATAAAAACCTATAGTATATTGCTTTTGAGAGAAAGCTGTATTTACTGTAACTACGGCAAATGTTAAAATTAAAAATATTTTGAATTTCATAAATTTGAATAATGCGCAAAGTTAATTGCAGTTTGGACTATAATATCCACAAAACACCCACTATATTTGATTTGTGAAATCTATAGACTTGGTTTGCAAACTTAATGAAATATCATACTAAATTCACGATTTGTTTACCACTATTATTCTTTGTGGTAATGTGTGGCAATACCCCACAAGTAAAACCAGCAAACAAATTACCTAAATATAGTTTCAGTGGATTATGGGTAAACCAAGACTGGGTAGATAGCTTGAAGCTTTACCGCACCGCAAAATTCATCAAAACCAATGGCTGCCTCGAATTATTTATTTCGGATTCACTTCATAAAGCATGGGCATTTGAAGGCGAAGCTGACCCTTTCCTTGCTTCATGGTATTATGAACACCCTGCTATAAATTTATCATTTACTGCCAAACGCGATTCAAATATTCAACTGAAAAACAATGGTGAATTTTTATATTATCACAGCTCCGAAAAACAAATCCATTTTGCCCGCTGCGATACAAACTATATGGAAAAGGCCGCCACATCGGGCTACCAGACAGCCACGCGCAAAATAGCGAATGATATATTATTGGCTGGCAAGTATCATATTATAGAAAACCATACTGGAATCAATTATAAAAAAGATATTATATTCAACAAGGAGGGAGCCATAGAAAATCTCAGTCCATATAAGTATTTTGATATATGCCTAGCTGGCAATTGCCGAAGGTTTTGCGACGAAATGGATTTGGTATATTTTAGTCCCGTAAAAAATGAACCTGGCGGAAAGTATTATAGTTTTAGATGGAAGAATAATATACTGGAATTGTTCGAAGTCCGCAGCCTTGAATGGATGAGCGATTGGCCCGATATACAGCCGGAGAGACTTTGGATGAGGCTAAAGCCTAGTGGTAAGGAGTAAGGGGTAAGGAATAAGGAGCTGACGCCAGATAAAAAGGGAGTAAGTGGCTGACGCCATATGGCCCTTACTCCTTATTCCTTAGCCCTCTCTTCAAAAGCGGATACATCAATACCACGGCAATCAACAAAGCCGTTCCTATAAAAAAACTAGTCGACAATAATTCGTATTCTTTGAATAAGACAAATGCAAATAGTATCGCATAAACAGGTTCTAAATTTACCGTGAGGCTGAGTGTAAATGGAGAAATATATTTCATTAAATTAATACTTGCCACAAAGGTATATACGGTGCAGAGTATACCCAACACTGAAATCCAGAGTATGTCATAGCCCTGTAAATCGAAATTGGGGAAATGTAAAATATCAAAAGCTATGATATATATAGTCGAGAAAACAAGTACTGAAAATAGCTCGATGAAACTTATATAATATGCATTTACTATATTAGAAAAAGTAGAATTGATTACGGTAAACAAAGACGCTGTGGCTGCTGCTCCCACGCCCAAAAGCATCCCTGTTATATATTTTGTTTCCGCATTGAAAATAAATGCCATAATAGCAATTACAATTACCCCTAGGATGAGTTCTTTAGAATCGAGTTTTCGTTTTAGAATGAGTGGTTCAAAAAGCCCAGTAAATAAAGAAGTGCACGAAAAACTTGCCAAGGCCACTGATACATTGGATACTTTTACGGCTCCATAAAAACATAACCAATGCAAAAAAACAATAAAGCCCGTTAAGAAAACTTTGAGAAACATTTTCTTGCTAATATCAAAATGTATTTTTCTATATATAATAATTCCGGCCAAAACTGTACAAGCTATAACAACCCTATACCAAACTAATTGGATGGTATTCAAATTGTCGAGCAGCTTACCTAAGACACCTGTAAAACCCCATAAGAACACGATAAAGTGCAAATGCAGAATATGAATGCTGGGCTTTACTAATTTCATTTATTGTTAAATCTTTCTATCGAAAACTCTTTGGAAATTTCTGAATTATTTGTGATGTTTTCTGTAATCAAACTTGCCAAATAAGGAGCTAAAACCACACCTTTGGTTCCCAATCCATTTAATATATATATACTTTCCGAATTAATATTTCCAACAATTGGTTTACGGTCAATTACTGTAGGCCGAATGGCCGCTTTGTGATTAGAGATTGTATATTCAAATTTTACGATTTTATTTAACTCGTTTATCAAATACTTTTTGCCAAATTCATCAGGTTCATTATTGATATAATCCCACTCGTAAGTTGCTCCACAAATAAACCCATTTTCTGAAGTAGGTATAATATATATTTTCCCATTATATATAATCTTTGGTAATGCTGAAGTGCTTATCCCACAAAGCAATTGACCTTTGGCTAGGTTTAAGAATTTTTGTTTGATAAATGGATTATTTAAAACATTTGCTCCTTCGCAAAATATAATATTTTTTGCTTGGTAATTATTATATGTTTTGGTCTCAATATTTAGTTTATTATAATCTATATTTTCAATCAAAAGTTCATTATTCTTTCTACAATAATCAAATGTTGATTTCACATATAAATTGCTATCCACATATCCTGTTTTATTTACAAAAAAACCACCGAACTCACTTTCATACTTTGCCAAGAGCGTTTGTTCTAATTCTGGATTATCATGAATCCATTCTTTCAGTTTCGGCATTTTCAAGCTCCAATCATTTTGGTGGGCTATATTTTGAAAAGGCATATATAATGGTATTTCAAAATATATTTTTTCTCCAATAATTTTTTCAATACTATTATAATATTTCTTCGCTGAGTCAAATAATTCAGTGGCATTGGGAGCGGTCGTAAATCTTTTCCCCACTATCGGGTTATACATACCAGCTGCCACTTTGCTAGATGTATTTTTAATATTTGGGTCGATACACAAACATTTGATTCCAGCTTTTTTCAAACTCCAATACATACTGCACCCAGCAAGCCCCAACCCTATTATAATAGTATCAACTTCGTTCATTCAAATTCTTTCATAAATTAGAGATGCTTTCAACATGCCGCAAAAGTATTTGTATAATAGGGTATCACAAAATTGAAAAAATGGTTTTGATATTTGCCCGCCAATCTTATCTTTGCACCTGTTAAATACGAAACATTTTGCGGATGTGGCGTAATTGGTAGCCGTGCCAGACTTAGGATCTGGTGCCGAAAGGCGTGGGGGTTCGAGTCCCTTCATCCGCACTTTTTTTCAGCATTCCTTGCAATGTGTGACAATATTGCACGACCAATCCCAAGGGAACAATATTTGAAATCTCAACAAAAATTAATATTACAACGTGAACGTAGAACTCATCCAACACGACGACCTAAATGCTACCATCAAGGTATCTATCGCACCGGCCGACTATATCCCCGAGTACGAAAAAACTATTAAAGATTACGCAAAAAAAATGAATGTACCTGGCTTCAGGCCCGGGCAAGCACCTAAATCGATGGTGGAGAAAAGGTTTGGCGACAGCATGCTTTCCGATACTTTAAATGTGTTATTGGACAAAGCTGTTACCGCGCAATTGAAAGAAAAAGAATTGGACATCTTGGGCAAACCGCTCGAAAATGAAAATGCTCCCAAGTTCCAATCATTCGCCAAAGACATCGAATATAATTTTATGATTGACCTTGGTCTTTCTCCAAAGTTTGAAGTAAATCTTGGTGAACTAGGGGGAATGGAAATTATAAAGATCGACATTAACCAAAAAATGTTGGATGATGAAACCAAACAATTGCAGCGCCGCTTCGGCAAAAACGACCAAGTAGAAAAAGCCGCTGATAACGATTTGGTATATGTTACCCTTACTGAACTGGATGAAAAAGGGGAAGTACTTGAAGGTGGCGTAACTAAAGCAACCAGCATTGGTCTTGAATTTGTGAAACACGAACCTACCAAACAACAATTATTGGAAGCAAAAGTGGGCGAAGATTTTGTGGTGAATATTTTCAATCTGTTTAATGATGATATTGCTGAAATGCACCACGCACTAGATATTCCTGAAGCTGCTGTAAATGATTTGAACAAAAATTTCAAAGCCAATATCTCTCAAATATATCACATGGAACTTGCCGCTTTCGACCAAGAACTTTGGGATAAAGTGTTTGGCCCGGGAAGTTGCGATAGTGCAGAAAGTTTTTACGAAAAATTAAAACTAGATTTAGAAGGATATTATAATTCACAAGGTCGCCATTTGTTTGAACATGCCTTGGTCGACAAAGTAATTGAAACAAATCAATTGCCATTGCCTGAAACATTTTTGAAACGCTGGATGCAACGTGAGTTCCCCGATGAATATAATAGTGAGACTATCGATGGGAAATTTGAAAATGAAAAAGTAGGATTGCGTTGGCAGCTCATCAAAGAAAAAATTCAAAAAGACCATGATATAAAAGTGGAGCCTGAAGAAGTAAAAAATTATATGATGAATGAAATGCGTATGAGTTTGGTTCGCTCAGGCATGGGAAATATAGAAATGTTTGAAGGCTATATACAACAAGCCGTTGAGAAATCGATGACCGAACAAGACAAGTATTATAGTGCACATCAAAAAGTTATGGGCGATAAAGTAACACGTAAATTAGGCGAACTTGTAACAACAATTGAAACAATTTTGCCCCCTGATACGTTCTTCGATACTATTAAGAAACACAACGAAGAACACCACAAACATTAATTTTATATTTCTCATTTTATATTTTTAAGAAATATGATAACAAAAACAAATCACTTTTAACTAATCACTTTTAACTAAAATTAATATATGAATTACGGAAAAGAATTTCACAAGTATGCCACCAAACATCATGGCATTAGCAGTTTGAAAACAGAAACTTATATTACCAGCGAGGTTAGAGATATGACCCGTACCGTGATAGAAGAACGTCCCGTTAACTTTCGCGAGATTGATGTATTCTCTCGTTTAATGGTGGACCGCATTATTTTTTTAGGGACACAAGTAGATGATTATTTTGCGAATATTATACAAGCACAATTATTATTTCTGCAATCGATAGATGCGAAACGCGATATACAAGTATATATAAATAGCCCAGGAGGATCAGTATATGCAGGTTTGGGTATATATGATACTATGCAATACATAACACCCAGCGTAGCTACTATATGTACAGGCATGGCAGCAAGTATGGGTGCAGTACTAATGTGTGCTGGCGACAAAGGAAAACGTGCTGCATTAAAACATAGCCGTATCATGATTCACCAACCAATGGGTGGAGCACAGGGACAAGAAAGTGATATCGAAATCACAGCCCGTGAAATCAAGAAATTGAAAAGAGAATTGTATGAAATTATTGCTACTCACTCAGGCCAACCCTACGAAAAAGTAGAAGCCGATAGCGATCGCGATTACTGGATGACCGCCGAAGAAGCCAAAGAATATGGCATGATCGACGAGTTATTGGTTAAGAATAAATAATATATATTTATAATAATATGTCCGTTCAGATTTGACAACTTTGCTATCAGCGACGCTAGCAAAGTTGTCAAATCTTTTTTATGTAATAACACATGATTAAAGCAACCAACATCACCAAAAAATTCGGGCAGATAGAAGTACTGCGTGGTGTGGATGTGCATGTGCGTAAAAGCGAAGTGGTATCTATTATAGGTGCATCGGGTGCGGGCAAATCTACCCTATTACATATATTGGGAACACTGATGCCTACCGATGGCGGAAGTTTTAGCATTGATGGTGTGGACGCACATATATTAAAAGGTAGAAAACTTGATAAATTTAGGAACAGTAAAATTGGATTTGTATTTCAGTTCCACCAACTGATGCCCGAATTTACTGCCGCTGAAAATGCTGCAATCCCAGCCATGCTTGCCGGACTTAGCAAAAAAGAAGCACTTACAAAAGCAGGAAAAATATTAGAACAGCTTTCATTAGGACATAGACTGCAACACAAACCCAGCGAATTATCTGGCGGCGAACAGCAGCGTGTAGCAGTAGCACGTGCATTAATTAATGACCCAGCTGTAGTATTTGCCGATGAACCTACCGGAAATCTCGATACAAAAAACGCTACCGAACTCCACGATTTATTTCTAGATTTGCGTGACAAAACTGGACAAACTTTTTTGATTGTAACACATAATGAAAGCCTAGCGAGTAAGAGTGATAGGACATTGCATATTAAAGATGGAATGATTGTTGGGTAAACATAGCTGTAAGTCTGAGTTTATCGAAGACGACAGAGGAAGTAGTATTCATAATTTGTCTATGCTTCGATATCCGCCGCGGCGGACAGCATGACAAATTATTAATGATCATACTTCGGGGGAGATTGCCACGTCGCCCAAATACACAACCAACGCACTGCTCCTCGCAATAACGCTTTAATTCAAAAAAATAAAATGAAAAAGTACATACATATATTCATAATTTTATTCACTGGTATTATATATAATACTTCACCCACGCTAGCACAAACAAAAAAACCTACTCGAACTCCCCAAACTATGAAAATAGAAATGAATATTGGGGATACGATCTGGGTAGGAAAACCTTCAGAGCATGATCATTTCGAATATATAGATATGATCACAAAAACCCGTATCCCTGATACCAATCTCACTTATGATAGTATAACAGGAGCAGGATTCTACAAATACTTTTTTGAAAACGGCGATATGGATGGCAAACGCCTACCCGCCTTCTACCAAGGCGAACCCATGATAGTAGCCACCTCCATCAAAGCCAAAGACAAAAAAACCGGAGAGGATAGAATGATTATCATAGCCTGGATTAATCAAGAAAAACTACAGGTTGCCTGGATTGAAATTGGGATTGCTTTGGAGAATGGGGAGGTGAGGTTGAAGAGGCAGTAGAGTTTTGAAGTACACCACCCACGCCGATTTTCAATCGGCGTGGGCAATATATAATAGATATTATATAAACAATTTAGGCACCGAAGCATCAATATATACTTCTTCATTTTTTACCGGATGTATAAATCTTAATTCTTTTGCATGTAATCCAATGGCTGCATCGGGCAATGGAGATGGGGAGCCATACTTTACATCACCCACTATCGTGCAACCAATCGCTGCGAGTTGAGAGCGAATCTGGTGCGGGCGGCCTGTATGTGGTTTTACTTCTAATATATATTGAGTGCCGAGTTGTTTAATCAGTTCATATTCCAAAACAGCTTGTAAAGCATTCGGCGTTGGTTTATTATATGCTTTTACTTTGTTCTGCTGTTCGTTCTTTATTATATAATGTATGAGTGTATCTTTTATATTCATCGGTTTTTTATCGACCAATGCCCAATAGGTTTTTTGTACTTCACGCTGACTAAATATTTTGTTCATTCGTGCTAATGCTTTCGATGTTTTTGCCATTAGTACCAAACCGCTTACAGGTCTGTCAATCCGATGTATACAACCACAGAATATATTACCCGGTTTATTATAAGTTTCTCTGATATATTCTTTCGTATAATCAATCAAACACAGATCTCCAGTCATGTCGCCCTGCACTAACATTCCCGCAGGTTTATTCACCGCAATCAGGTGGTTGTCTTCAAATATGATATCTAATTTTCGCAAATTAATATATATAATAGTTTTTTAAAGTCTCCACTTTGGGGATTCGCCGCGGCGAATAGAGGGGCTTAAAAAAAAGAGCCGACCTTGATTGTAGTCGGCTCAATATATGATTAGTCCGCCGCGGCGGATGGTGGTTTTATATTTATGCAGGAACGTTTATTTTATCCATTACGTCCATTACCTCTTTCACTGCTGCTGAACTTTCGTTTAATAATTTTTTCTCATCATCATTCAATTTAAGTTCGATAATTTTTTCGATTCCATTTTTACCAAGTACAACTGGAACTCCAAGATATACATCTTTCAAACCGTACTCACCTTGAAGCCAAGCACACACTGGGAATATACGTTTTTGATCACGCAAAATGGCTTCTACCATTTGAGCGGCCGATGCACCTGGGGCGTACCATGCAGAGGTTCCCAATAAGTTTACAATTTCGCCGCCACCTTTTTTGGTGCGTTCAACTATGGCATTTAATTTATCTTCGGCTACCAATTCAGTAACAGGAATTCCAGCCACAGTAGTATAACGAGGAAGTGGAACCATGGTATCACCGTGACCACCCATTAATACCGCTTGTATATCTTTTGGTGAGCAATTAATTTCCGTAGCAAGGAATGCACGATAACGGGCAGTATCTAAAATACCAGCCATTCCAAACACACGGCTACTGTCAATTTTCGCAGTGAGATAAGCACAATAGGTCATCACATCCAAAGGATTTGAAACAACTATTATAATAGCATTGGGAGAATATTTAATTATATTTTCGGTAACCGATTTTACAATGCCGGCATTGGTTTGAATAAGGTCATCACGACTCATACCGGGTTTGCGTGGAAGTCCGCTGGTTATTACTACTACATCGCTGTTGGCGGTTTTGCTATAGTCTGCAGTGCTACCTGTGATGCGGGTATCATACATATCCACCGGGGCGGTTTGCCAAATATCAAGAGCTTTGCCTTCAGCAAAATTTTCTTTGATATCGACCAATACCAATTCATTGCATAATTCTTTGTGGGCAATTACATCGGCACAAGTGGCTCCCACATTGCCGGCACCTACTACGGTTACTTTACTCATAATTTTTTGTTTGACTTTTTTTGTGGTGCAAAGTTAATGCACGCAACTTAAAATCAAAGCAAGGATCCCCTTACTTTCTTAGGCAAAGATTTCACTACCAAATTATATGAATTGTCTATCTGCTCATATAAAAATTTGACTGGCAGTGTACCATCTATTATAATAGTATTCCAATGCTGTTTATTCATGTGATATCCCGGCTGCACGGCATCGTAGCGTTCACGTAAATCAACGGCTTCTTCGGGTTCACATTTCAAGTTTATACTATTGAAATTATTTACATTACTTAATGCAAACATTTTTCCGCAGACTTTAAAAACTAGGGTTTCATTATCAAACGGGAATTCTTCAGTCACCTCTTTTTGGGCGATGCAATAATTCCGGTATGTTTCAATGTCGAGCATGAGGCAAATTTAATATTATACCAACAGATAAAAAATTGTATGTTTGTATTTGAAAACGGAATCTCAGAATATTTAAAATTCAATTTTCTAATTGGTATGATAGGATGGATGTTTATTTTAGAATGTGCTGATGGTAGCTACTATAAAGGTAGCACGAATAATTTGGAACGAAGATTACAACAACATCAAAATGGTGAAGGAGCAAATTTTACTAAAAAACATTTACCTGTAAAACTAGTTTACGCAGAAGAATTTAATAGAATTGACAAAGCATTTAAAAGAGAAAAACAAGTGCAAGGTTGGAGTAGGAAAAAGAAGGAAGCATTAATAAATCGAAACCCAGAATTATTGCCAGGTTTAGCCGAATGCAAAAATAAAACACATCATAGTAATGTTGGCTTCGACTCCGCTCAGCCAACGGGAGACTCCGCCAAGTCAACGTCTGAGTCTATGGAAGAGCCCGATTAGATAAGAACTTTCATTTGTTGAGCGGAGTCGAAACGAGATAATTTTGCTGACTTCGACTCCGCTCAGCCAGCGAATAACTCTAATGATGATAAGAAGGAGTTCGTTCATTGAGCGGAGTCGAAATGAACGAATTACGCCAAATCCAAAACGACCTGCGGCATCAATCCCAAAGCAATCAATCCGAGTATACAAATAAGTATTACAAATACGGTTGATAGTGGAACTTGAATAGCATCTTCGGTACCTTTTTTGAACCAGGTTGCTATAATAGCTTTTAGGTAATAATATATACTAATTGCAGAAGTACAAATAGCTACAATAACCAACCAAGGGTATTGCTCATATACAGTAGTGAACAAATAATATTTGCCCATAAAGCCGGCCAATGGTGGAACTCCAGCTAATGATAATAATGATATAGTAAGCCCAATTGCTAACCATTTGTTGCGTTTACCCAAACCATTATAGTCTTCAAAATTTTCTTTGTCGGTGGTAATCAATACTGCAAATGTGGCAATACTGGCAAGTGAATAGGCCGCTAAATATAATACAACTGCTTTGGGCACATTGTTGCCATTTGCTGCTACGGTCATTAATAAATATCCGGCATGCGCAACACTGCTCCAAGCCAACATTCGTTTTAAAGAAATTTGATATACTGCAGTCACATTCCCCAGTATCATGGTAGCTGCAGAAATAATTGCAAAGGTTTTGCCCCACTCTTCACCCATAGGATGCAGCACACCGTTGAAGAAAAATATCAAAGCACCAAATCCCGCAATTTTTACCACTGTGGACATGAAAGAAGTTATAATACTTGGAGCTCCACTATACACATCGGGAGTCCAGAAATGGAAGGGGGCGGCACCTATTTTAAATACCAAACCTACCATTGTAAACACGATACCCATTTTAAAAATCCCGCCTGATACATTCAATTGGTTATGGGTATAATTATATATTTGATTTACATTAAAACTTCCGGTTGCACCATATATCAATGCCAGTCCGAATAACAAAAATCCTGTGGCAAATGCACCTAATAAAAAGTATTTAAGACCACTCTCATTACTGCTTGAATCATGCTTATTACTGCCCGCCATTATATATAACGGAATAGACATTATTTCGATACCCAAAAACAACATCAACAAATTTGTATAACTCACTGCTATAATTGCACCACACATACTGAACAACATCAGTGCATGCAAATCGGCACGGTGGTTTTCGCTGTAGGTAAATCCTTTGTGTGCTAATATAGTTATAAGCAAACCTGACATCATAATCAAACCAACCAATCCTGAATTTTTGTTGATATCAAACATCTTCAAATATTGATGTTCATTGATAAACATACCAAACATTTTATCCTCGCAATAGCAGCCATAGCCTGCAGCTATCACTAATAACCCAATAAGCCCCAATACAATAACAGGCAACACAATTTTGCGAGATTTAAACAATCCCATCATCATTGTGATTACTGCAAGTACTGAAAGTCCTATTAATAGTTTCATTGGGTCTTTTCTATGCGGTTATTTTAGCGTGAGTGTAGTTTGGAATGTTTCGATGGCTTGTTTTGATATATCAAAAATGGGTTGTGGATATACACCAAGTATGATAACAAGTAATGCTATAATACCCATTAGAATAGTTTCACGGGTATTCAAATCTTTAATATCAACAGTATAACTTGTAACATCGCCAAAGATGGCAAGGTTATATAAACGCAACATATATACGGCACAAAATATAACAGTTAATCCAGCAATGGCAGCCATATATATATTGATACTATATATAGATTTCAATAATAAAAATTCTCCCACAAAACCATTTGTTAAGGGAACAGCAAGTGAGCCTAATACAATAATCATAAACAATACAGAAAGCCTTGGTGCCTTGGTGGCTATGCCTCCCAGCTTGCTAAGGTCACGTGTTCCTGTTCTGCGTTCTATCAATTCTATGGCTAAAAACAAACCTACTATATTGATACCGTGATTCACCATTTGTATTACCGCACCTTGCAAACCATCTATTGTTAAAGTAAATATACCGGCAGCAATTAATCCCACATGCGATAGGGAAGAATACGCCGCAATTTTTTTCATATCTGTTTGTTTAATGGCAATCCATCCGCCATAAACCACACCTATAATACATAATACAATGGGTAAATTGAATCCTGCGGAAACCAAGTCAGGAGCGAAAGGAAGCAACCAACGTATGATACCATATATACCCATTTTTAACATAATACCTGATAAAAGCATCGTACCGGGAGCTGGTGAAACTGCATATGTTTCGGGTTGCCAAGTATGGAATGGGAATATTGGAATTTTAACGGCGAATGCTAAAAATATAAACCAAAATACTATTTGTTGGCCGGCTGCATCGAGGCTGCGGGCTCCCATTTGCAGGGCTTCCCAACTAAAGTTATGATCGCCTGGTGTGTTTAAATATAAATATATTAAACCAACCAACATAAATAAGCTGCCAGCAAAAGTATATATAAAGAACTTGATGGTAACAGGTACTTTGTTTTCACCGCCCCAATAAGCACATATAAACCATATAGGAATAAGAGTTATTTCCCAGAAAACATAAAATAATAATCCGTCTGTTGCTATGAACACACCATTCAGCCCAGCTTGCATTAGTATAATTAATCCATAAAATGCGGCAGGATATTCAGGGGTTTTACCAAAAGAAGAAAGTATAATAATAGGTACCAACAAATTGGTAAGTAAAATCATTAATAATGATATGCCATCCAATCCTCCACAAAATGATATGCCCAAACTCTCTAACCAAGGCTGATCAAATGTAAATTGAAATGCATCGTCGCTAGGAGCTTCGAAACTAGTGAGCAGATATATACTAAATATAAGATTTGCGACCGAAGCAGCTAAAGCTACTGTTTTTCCGATATTGCCTTTGATAAACAAAAACAGCAAAGATGCGAATAGCGGTATGAATATAAGTAATACTGCCATGTTACATGAAGAAATTAAAGACTAAGATTAAGATAACGCCTGCTACCATTCCTACCATATACCACTCAAGTTTACCGTCCTGTAGGAGCCTGAACAGATTCGCACTTTGCTTTACACACCAAGAAATTCCATTCACTAAGCCATCTAAAATTTGGTTGTCGACCACTTTGTGAAGGAATACAGAAAGTGCTTCAATAGGTTTTACAAATAAAGTATTATATATTTCATCGATATAATATTTGTGTGAAAGTACTTTTGAAAATCCACTTTCTGCTTCGTCAGACTCAGGCACTATAGATTTTGTTATATAATAGTTGCGAACCGCAAATATGATAACAGCCAACACAACAATTGAAACACTTAATATTGTATATTCAAAAAATTCTGATGGATGGAAATGACTTGCACCTTCCACAATCGGATGTAAAAAATGATTGAGTATATGGTTGTCACTCATCCAACCCGGCATACCTAAGAACCCACCAGCAGTGGCAAGTATAGCCAATACTATCAAAGGTATAGTCATGCTCATCGGACTTTCATGCAAATGTTCTTTTTGATGATGTGTGCCGCGGAAATTGCCACGGAAAACCAAGAAATATAATCGGAACATATATATAGCAGTGAGTACCGAAGTGATTGCTAAAAGTGTGAATACGATATCAGAATGACCATGAGCCATTGCCAAAATTTCGTCTTTTGAGAAAAATCCTGAGAAGAAGGGAACACCTGCAATTGCTAAAGTTCCAATTAAAAATGTGATATGCGTAATTGGTAATGCTTTTTTCAATCCACCCATTTTGCGGATGTCTTGTTCGCCGCCCATTCCATGTATTACCGAACCTGAACCCAAGAATAATAATGCTTTAAAAAATGCATGGGTAAGCAAATGGAACATGGCAGTAGTATATGCTCCCACACCCAAAGCTACAAACATATATCCTAACTGACTTACGGTGCTATATGCCAGTACTTTTTTAATATCGTTTTGTTTTATGCCGATTGTTGCTGCAATCATTGCGGTGGCCAAACCAACGTACATAATTAATTCAGACGCATTAGGCGACATAATATACAATACATTACTACGCACCACCAAGTATATACCGGCAGTTACCATAGTAGCTGCATGTATCAGCGCTGATACGGGCGTAGGGCCTGCCATCGCATCGGGCAACCATGTATATAAAGGTATCTGTGCCGATTTGCCCATTGCTCCTACAAACAATAATATACATATAATATTTGTGGAGTCGCCATGTGCATAAGCATTTTTGAAAACATCAGCATATTCAATACTTCCAAAAGTATTAAATATCATAAAGATGCCGAGCAATAATCCCAAATCACCAATGCGGTTCATGATAAATGCTTTGCGGGCAGCAACACCAAATTCTTTGTTCTTATACCAAAATCCGATTAGTAAATAGGAGCAAAGCCCCACGCCTTCCCAACCAAAAAACATCAACATATAATTACTACCCATCACGAGCAATAACATAGAGAAGATAAATAAATTGAGGTAGGCAAAAAATCTGTGAAATCCATCATCATGATGCATATATCCATCAGAATACATGTGGATGAGGAATCCGATTCCTGTTATAATAAGCATCATCATGGTGCTCAACTGGTCTATCTGAAATGCAATTTGTATATGGGTATCACCCACACTAATCCAATCATATAGCACAGCAGTGAAAGCCCCTTCATCAATTACTTGTTTGAAACATAATATAGATAATATGAATGAACCCAGCACCGTTCCGCAAGCTATAGTTGCAACCACGGGTTTGGGTAAGCGTTTACCCACCAATCCGTTGATTGCAAAACCTAGAAAAGGCAGCAGTGGTATGAGGTAAACTAAATCAGCCATTTACCATTTAAGTTTGTTAAAGAGATTAATATCCGTAGTTTTGAAATTGCGATATATCATTACGATTAACGCCAAGCCAACTGCAACTTCGGCTGCAGCCACTACCATAATAAAGAATACAAATATCTGCCCAGCTGCATCGCCATGATAGGTGCTAAAAGCAGCCATTAATAGGTTGACAGAATTGAGCATAATTTCCACACACATTAATAAAATAATCGCATTACGTCTAAGCAAAACGCCCATCACCCCAATGCAAAATAGCACGGTGCTCAATAATATATAATGTTCTATTGGTACTTTCAATTTGTGCTTTCGTTAACGGGTTCTATTTTTGGGTCACGTTTGCCAAGCATTACTGCACCTATCATTGCTGATAAAAATAATAAAGAAGAAACTTCAAACGGAACTACATATTCTTTAAAAAGTACTTTGCCCAAGTTTCCTACTAGGCCAATATCTTCATTGGGCAATCCCAAGGCAGGAGACATGGTTGATTTGTGCAAGGCTGCTACCATTACCAAAGCCAACAGACAGCCCGCAAGCACACCAATACCTTTCATCAAATAACTTTTTACTGGTTCGGTTTCTTTGTTTAGGTTTAATAGCATGAGCACAAATAAGAACAATACCATAATGGCACCTGCATATACTATAATATGTACGATAGCCAAAAATTGTGCATTAAGAATTATATATTGACCTGCGATTGCGAAAAAAGTAACGATGAGAAACAGTACGCTATGAATAGGATTTTTTGCAGTCACCACCAATAGTGCCGAGAAGATGGACACGAATGCTAGAAAATAAAACAGGTACTGACTCATTTATTAATCTCTGGTGTATTGTTGTCTTTTGGTTACATCTATCCGTTGCTCAAGGGCAAGCGGCTCCACTAGTTTATCTTTACCATAAATAAAGTTTTCGCGGTTGTATTCGGTTGGGGTAATTCTGTCGGTTAAAAATATTGCTTCTTTGGGGCAAGCCTCTTCGCACAGTCCGCAAAAAATGCAACGTAACATATTGATTTCATAAACAGCAGCGTATTTCTCTTCACGGAATTTCATTTCTTCGCCAGGCTTTCTTTCAGCGGCGGTCATGGTGATTGCTTCGGCAGGGCAGGCAACAGCACATAGGCCACAGGCGGTGCAATTCTCTCTACCTTTTTCATCACGCTTCAACACATGCATACCTCTATATACAGGAGCAAAGGGACGCTTTTGCTCGGGGTACTTAACCGTGGCGGCTTTTTTAAATAAATGGCTAAAGGTAATAAACATGCCTTTAATAATGGCAGGCAAATAAAGACGTTCCATGAGGGACATCTTTTTATTGACAACTACTTTGGATCTGTTAGTTAGTGGCTGCATGTTCTTTTCGGGCTGCGAAGTTAAGGGTACGATTGTAAAATGCAATTGTGAAATATATTAACATTACTTATTGAAATTTATGGATAACGTGATTTGCTAGAAGCATGGTGAGTGAGGCAAATACTATAATATATAAAAAATGTTATTTGTATTTTTTTAGGAGGAATTAAGAAATTCTCAAAAGCCAAATTGATTTTTTTTGAAGTATTGATCTAGTCAAAATACTCTCCACAGCCTATGTTATTATTCTATTAGTTTGATTTACAGCTTTAAAAATCTATTTTGAAAAAGATTTGCTTTTGATGCTTGAAATTTCAAAAAAAAAATTAATTTCGCGGGAAATTTAAAAGGAGACAAAAGACTATGTATTGGACACTCGAATTAGCATCATATCTGGACGACGCACCATGGCCAGCAACAAAAGACGAATTAATTGACTACGCAATCCGCAGCGGAGCGCCACTTGAAGCAATTGAAAACTTGCAAGAGCTGGAAGACGATGGCGAACCTTTCGAAAGTATGGAAGAGGTTTGGCCCGATTACCCATCGGACGATGATTACTTCTATAACGCAGACGAACTGTAAGAAAAATTTCTTATTTAAAATAATTACTAAGGCCACTTAACCGTGGCTTTTTTTATTGAATGAATTGAAGAAGTGAGATTGAATGATTGAACCAATTACAATATATCCAAGATTAACTCAGGTGGACGAGCAATCACTGCCTTGTCTCCAACAACAACGATAGGTCTTTCAATGAGTACAGGATACTCAACCATTAAATTAATCAATTCAGCGTCTGATAATTTTTTGCCTTTATAAGGTTTGAAGGCATCTTCACCTGTCCTTATTATTTCAAGCGGTTTTTTGCCCAACATTTTAAGCAAATTTTTGATGGTGCTTATCGTTGGAGGCGTTTTTAAATATTCTACCGTTTCAAATTCTAGCTTCTGCTCATTTAAAATGGTACACGCTCCGCGGCTTTTGCTGCATCGAGGGTTATGATATATAGTTATTTTTTTCATATAGTTAGGGGGTCTGGATTCAGTTCGCCGCGGCGAATGGGGCCATACGGCAGATTGATTTAGTAAGTTTTAGTATAATAACAATCTGGCGTCAGTATGCTTCGACTCCGCTCAGCATTGCAGCCGCAATCTGGCTTAAGCAAACATCGTATGTCGTAAATCGTATATCGTAAATAAAGTTTACTTAAGCAACCCAAGGAGATAACTACCATACCCACTCTTCACCAAAGGCTCCGCAACTTTTACTAATTGCTCGTTATTAATAAATCCCATTCGCCACGCAACTTCCTCTATACATCAAATTTTTAGCCCCTGCCTTTCTTCTATTACTTGCACATATTGTCCCGCTTGCATGAGGCTGGTGAACGTACCTGTATCTAACCACGCAGTTCCACGACTTAAGATTCCTACTTTTAATGTTCCTTGGTGCAGATATTCTTTGTTCACATCCGTAATTTCATATTCACCACGTGCTGAGGGTTTCAATTCTTTGGCAATTTTTACCACGCTATTGTCATAAAAATATAAGCCTGGAACTGCATAATTAGATTTGGGATGTGCAGGTTTTTCCTCGATTGAAATCACTTTATTGTTGCCGTCAAACTCTACCACACCGTAGCGTTCGGGATCGCTTACATGGTAGGCAAATACAATTCCACCATCTGGGTTACTACTACTTTTAAGTAACGGAGTAATATCAGTTCCATAAAATATATTGTCGCCCAATACCAATGCAACGGAATCGTTTCCAATAAATTTTTCACCTATTACAAATGCTTGTGCTAGTCCATTGGGAACAGCTTGCTCTTCATACTCAAAATTGCAACCCAAGTTTTTTCCATCGCCCAAAAGTTTTTTGAAATGTGGCAAATCATGCGGTGTAGAAATAATTAATATTTCTTTTATACCAGCCATCATTAATATACTTAATGGATAATATATCATTGGTTTATCATACACGGGCATCAACTGTTTGCTCATGGCCAATGTGAGTGGGTGTAGCCTTGTGCCGCTACCGCCGGCTAAAATAATACCTTTCATAATTTTATTTTTTTAGTGGTCAGTAAACAGTAATCAGTAGTCAGTGGCTTACGCTGAATGGCACTGGCTACTGTTTACTGTTTACTGTTTACTCTTTCCTTATATATATGTCTCAAATTCCTCCCATAACCTTCATAGTCCAAACCATATCCCACTACAAATTCTTGTGTGATATTAAAGCAGGCGATATCTGGATTAATGGGGTATTGCAAACTTTCTTTTTTATATAATAATGTTACCACAAATATACTTGCTGGATTTTGTTTGTTTAATTCTTCCAACAAATGCTTCATGGTAAGTCCAGTATCTATAATATCTTCGAGTATGATAATATGTTTTCCTGTTAAACTATCACTCAAGCCCAATAAACTTTTCACTTGACCTGTACTGCTATCGCCTTGATAGGATGCTACTTTAATAAACTGTACCGAGCTTTTTATGTTTACATTTTTCAGTAAGTCGGCAGTGAACATGAAAGAGCCATTGAGTACGGGCAGAAAAACGGGATCGAGGTGCTCGAACTTATAGCTAATTTCTTTGGCAATTTCCATTACGCGGTCTTTGATACTTTCATATCTAATGAACAATTCAAAGGTGCGGTCTTCAATGTGGACTTGCTCCATTATATATTATTTAATACCGATACAATAGTATGTAAATCCAGCTTCTTTCATTTCGGCACTATCATATATATTTCTGCCATCAAAAATCACTTTGCTTTTCATTTTAGAAACTATCATATTCATATCAGGGTTTCTAAACTCGGGCCATTCTGTAATGATAAGCAATGCATCCACGCCATCGAGCGCTTCATAAGGATCTTCAACATAAGCAATTCTATCGCCCAAATGATGTTTCTTGCATTCTTCTGCAGCCACAGGGTCGTAGGCAATTACGGCAGCTCCTTGTGCCAATAGTTTTTCTATTATAACAACCGATGGGGCTTCACGCATATCATCAGTTTTAGGTTTGAATGACAATCCCCATACTGCAAGTTTTAAACCTTTTATTTGATTATTATAATGTTTCATTACCTTATCAAACAATATAGATTTCTGTTTTTCATTTACTGCTTCTACAGCTTTCAAAACTTGCAAATCATAATTATTATCTTGTGCAGTTTTTATCAATGCTTTCACATCTTTTGGGAAACATGACCCACCATATCCAATTCCAGGATATATAAATTTATTTCCAATACGCGTATCGCTACCAATTCCTTTACGAACCATATTTACATCCGCTCCCACTATTTCGCAAAGGTTTGCAATGTCATTCATAAAACTAATTTTGGTGGCAAGCATACTGTTGGCTGCGTACTTAGTCATCTCAGCACTGGGAATATCCATAACAAAAATAGGATGCCCATTTACGGTGAAAGGTTTATATAGTTTTTTCATCGTCTCTTCTGCTTTTGCACTTTCAACACCCACTACAATTCTATCTGGTTTCAAAAAATCTTCGATAGCTGCACCTTCCTTCAAAAATTCAGGATTGGAAGCTACGTCAAAGGTTAAATCAGAATTCCGTTTTTGCAATTCGGCAGCAACGGCAGCTTTTACTTTCATTCCTGTAGTAACGGGTACTGTACTTTTAGTAACCACTACCATATAATGATTCATGTTTCTGCCAATTTCTGCAGCAACACCCAATACATATTTCAGGTCGGCACTGCCATCTTCGCCCGGAGGTGTGCCCACTGCGATAAAAGCGCAGTCGGCTCCTTGAATACTTTCGGCTAGGTTGGTGCTAAAATGTAAGCGATTTTTCGCCACATTGCGTTCCACCATCTCTTCCAAGCCGGGCTCATATATTGGCAATATTCCATTTTTTAAATTCTCGATCTTGTTGGTATCAATGTCAATGCATACAACATCAATTCCCACCTCGGCAAAACAGGTTCCTGTAACAAGACCTACGTATCCGGTTCCTACAACTGCAATTTTCATTTTATATTTTATAATTATTATTTTTCATTTTCACCCTGAGCGGAGCCGAAGGGCTATTTTATATTTTAGTTGTTGTTATCCTGAGCGACGTCGAAGGATAATATTGTATTTGTTATATGTGATAATTGTTCTTCGCTTAATTCACTGTGCATGGGCAATGATATCACACAGTTACATAACTGTTCGGTAATAGGATAACTTCCATCTTGTATATATGCTTTTTGCTGGTTCAACGGAACAGGGTAATAAATCATTGCGGGAATTTGATTTTCTTCCAGATATTTTTTTAATTCATTGCGATCAATTCCGCACGTTTGCAAGGTGTATTGGTGAAACACATGGGTTGAATTTTTAGCACGATGTGGTGCTTTCAAATTTGGGTGGTTTGCAAAAGCACTATCATAATAGTTTGCTGCATTTTTGCGAGCAGTATTATATTCATCTAAATGTTTGAGTTTGATATCGAGTATCGCAGCTTGCATTGTATCGAGCCTAGAGTTTACGCCAATCTCATCGTGATAATATAATCTGCTTTGTCCATGATTGCAAATCATACGGGCTTTGCTAGCAAGTTCATCGTCATTGGTAAATATGGCACCACCGTCGCCAAAGCAACCCAGATTTTTGGAAGGAAAAAATGAGGTAGCTCCCATTTGTCCCATAGTTCCAGCTTTGCTTGTACGTCCATCAGTAAATGTATAATCGGAGCCGATGGCTTGGGCGGTATCTTCTATTATATATAAGTTATGTTTTTTTGCGATATTGATGATTGCTTCCATATCGGCACATTGACCAAATAAATGCACGGGCACAATGGCTTTGGTTTTTGGAGTAATAGCCGCTTCAATTTTTGTTGGGTCGATATTAAAAGTCATAGGATCCACATCTACCAATACAGGTTTCAATCCAAGCAAGGCGATTACCTCGGCCGTGGCTACATAGGTAAAACAAGCAGTAATTACTTCATCGCCCGGTTGCAGCCCAAGTGCCATCATGCATATCTGTAGCGCATCGGTTCCATTTGCACAAGGAATAACATGCTTCACATCTAAATATTTTTCAAGGTTTGCCTGAAATTGTTTCACCTCGGGACCGCTGATGAATGCCGCCCTGTCCATAATGTCCAGCAAGGCCTGATCTATTTCGGGCTTTATCTTTTGGTATTGGCCAATTAAATCGACCATGCGAATGGGTGCTATAGCTGTCTGCATTTTTACCGCAAATATAGGCAAGGAAAACAGCCCCTACAAGTTAAGCGATTATCATTATATTAAGATATAACCTCACTGACGCGTCAATTCAACTTTGTTCACTTCATCAACCAGTTTCTGAGTATTTGAATTGTATTCTAGTTTCCTCATTCCACTCAAGCTTACTGTGTTTCCATATAAAGTCCATTTACCAGTTTGTTCGGGTGAGTTTTGCGGCTTCTGAAATTTGGATGAGGTTTTTGCGGAGGCAATAAAATCGCCATTCAGCATTAGTTTCACTGTAATAACTCCGGTAACCAAATCATTGCCTACAGGCTCGGTTTTAACTTGTTCCCAAGTGCCTACCAAATCAACAACGCTAATTTTATTGTTTGGTTGTTTTTGCTCTACATTTTTTGTTGAGCTGCTATCAGCTGAAGTTTGAGATTTGGATTCTGAAAATGTATTGTTCTGTCGTATATCTTCAACTTTTTGCTCGACTTTATTATCACCGCAAGAAGTTATTATGGCAAGAGTCGCCGCTAGAATTAGTATGCTTTTCATTGAATGTATAATTTTGTAGGGGTTGACAAATTGAAAATTATTTGGATTTACGTGAACGAATTAATCCCAAAACAACTGGCAGTAAACTCACAGCAATAATCCCTAAAACTATATGGTCGAAATGAGCTTTAACAAACTCGTTGCTGCTAAGGTAATAGCCTGCCAGCGACATAGAACTTACCCATAAAACCGCTCCTATAATACAAAATGTAATGTAGCGTGAATATTGCATACTGCCCACACCTGCAACAAATGGTGCAAATGTGCGGACGATCGGGATAAAGCGTGCCATGATGATGGTTTTGCCTCCGTGTTTTTCATAATACTTTTGAGTGCGGTCTAAATAATCTTTTCTAATAGTGAATATGCCAAACAGTTTTGCACCAGCTCCTTTTTTAGCAAGATATTTCCCTATAAAATAATTTACATTGTCACCCAATATCGCAGCTATAATAAGTAATAAAATGAGCAGCCAAATGTTGAGAGCAGTGGTACTGGCTATTACCATTCCCGATGCAAAAAGTAATGAATCACCCGGCAAAAATGGAGTGACCACCAATCCTGTTTCGCAAAATATAATCAGCATAAGCAAGCCATAGGTAAGTTGCTGATGGGCTGTGATAAAATGCTCAATAGCGCAACGCAAGTCGCAGCCGTCGCTTTGGGAGAATACTTCTTTTACAAAAGTAATTAGGTCGTTAAATAATTCCACAGGTAGATTTTAATCTGCAACAATAAGGAATTTTTCGTTAACTTTTCCAACAACTCGGCAAGCAAATCGCACACACAAGCAAATCGCACACATATATTTTTTGTTGAAACAATGTCAGTAAATACAAATGAACATTTTAATTTTTCCATACGTCGTTTGTAAAAAGTATAAAAAATATGAAACTAAAAAAATTACCCATCTTAGCTTTTGCTATCACCTTATTGGCTTCTTAGTGTGGCTCATTAAATTTCGGTCACAAAAAATTTGAATGTAGAAATGACTTAACCAAAGCTACTGCAGTTCGCACTACTTTAGTCAAAGATGCTGCTACATCACAAGCTGTTGTTTTACCAAGTTCGCAAATTGAAAATGCTGTACAAGCAGCAAACTCAAATACTATGGTTCAGAACATTGCACGTAAAAATGCAACTAAACCAGCTGCTGCTGCAAAAACCAATTCTTTCAAAACCAATATCATTCAGAAAATTGCTGAAACAAGAGCTGAAAAATTGGCAAGCAAAATGGCTCAAAAATATATGCCTGCTGCTAACAAAAGCCCTTTGAACCAAACCAAAAAAGCTGACTCACCACTTATATTATTATATATATTGGCGATTCTTATCCCTTTTGTTGCAGTTGGAATAGCTACAAATTGGGACCTCTTGCCTGTTATCTTTAATATTTTATGGACTATGTTATGCGGTATTCCTGGTATTATCCACGCCTTTATCGTAATCAAAAGAACAAGAAGCTAAGATTAAAAATCTTATAAAAAAAGGGTTAAAGAAAGCAAACTTTCTTTAACCCTTTTTTTTGGGCTCTCAAATCAGAATATTTGGTTAAATTTGAACCTGTGAATCAGAGTGCTTTTGTGGCAAGAATTGAGGAACATAATATATATATTATGTTTTTATACTTTTAATTTTTCTATATATCCGGAATAATTCTTTCCCCCAAATAAAAACCAGAATTGGCAAAACAATAAAAGATAATTTATTAAATGCTGCAGCACCCGCAAAGTCGAAGTGGATGAGGTGCTGTATTGCTCTAGTTATTCCGCAGCCAAGGCATTGCACATTAAGCAATAATACCGAAGGGCAAAAGGATTTCCCTTTATCAAAAACATTAGCAGGCAGAAATAGCAGAATGATAGGGCCTAGTATTAAAAGAACAATGTAAATTAGCAGAATATTTTTTTTCACTTCAAAGGATATTAAGTAGATTTATTATTTAATAAGTATTCGGTACACGTTTGAATTCTCAGCAGCATTAATATACACATAATAAAAACCTTTACTTACATATTCCAATTCTATCTTGTGCTGATTGCTTCCAATAGGCAAAGCCGTAGAATATATTTTTTGACCAATTGCATTATATATATTCAGATCAATTTGTGAAGTAAGTGGATTATTAAATTGGATATTAAAACTGCCGTCTGATGGGTTGGGGTATATTTTTATATCAAATTGTTGACTAATGGCATTAATGGAATTAGTGATATATATATTCAAATTGCTGGTATCATAACAGTTTGCATAAGCCGAAATACTCCCTGTAACAGCGGTATCCCACAAAACTTTGATAGCATTTGTTCCTTGCCCACTTATAATAGTACCACCTGTTACGGTCCATACAAAACCTGAAGCGGTAGTATTGTTTACAGAATAAATATGTTTATCATGCATATATACATTTTGTTGGCCTGAAATATTTCCCAACGATTTTATAGTATTATTTAAAATTAAGGTAAGGGTAACTATTATATTATTATTGCAAGCACTTTGCACAAATGAATCAATATAAGTTCCCGGAGCAGTTAGTTTGGTTCCATTAAAATTAAAAGTATCTACTGTACAAATATTCGCAGTAATAGAATCTGACCAAAGGGTATCAACTATAATATTAAATGTTTTCTGAGAAAGATTGCAATTTTTATCAATTAAATCGATGGATAATATATAGGGAGTATTGCTCACTTGGCTGCAACTAGGGTTCCAGCAAAATTGCTGCGTAACTATACTGTCATTACTTTTAGTATTAAAACTTGCCAAAGGGGAACTGCCCCAATAAGTAGAATCGAACATGATACCTGATGCTGAAATAGTCAACGAATCACCAAGAGAATCAACTCCTGATATATTAAAACAATTATTTTTCCCAGCATATATAGTTTTATTTGTTGAGCTTCCATAGTTTGTAATGACGGGAGGATGATAATTTGTATTGGATGCCGATAAGATTTGCAAATCCCTTCTTGTTTCGCCCATATATGCAATGGTGCCATTTGCAAGTGTTCTATATTCATCAACTTGTATGGCAAGTACAAAGTTATTTGAAGTTGGCGAGGTAGCAGTTATTTCTCCAGTAAAACTATCTATTGCAATGGAACCTTTACTGCCAAGAGGTTGTGTAACGGAGAACCCTGAAGCCCAATTACATGTAGTGGTGCTCAAAGGAGGTGGTGCGGGATATCCTGATATTGGGCAACCTGAACCAGGATTAGTTGAACCATAAGGCACAACAAAACTATATACCAATAAATCTCCATCGGCATCATAGGCACTGTTATTATTATAAATAGTTTGTTTGCCAGTATATATATATGTAAGTGGTTTAGTGGCAAATTGGGGAGAACTATTTATATACTGACATGGTGGTGGTATATAAATTTGCCAGGCCATACCCGCATTGCCACTAACTAAATTTAAATTAACAATGGACTTATCTCTGTCTGTGCCCCCACAAGTTACATATATTCCATAACTTTGGGTTAATGGGAAATTTAATGTATCTATATAAACAGCTTCCTCTGTACAAATACCCGATGAAGAGCATTTGGGAGAGATATCCTTCGCACTTCCATTCATGGAAACACTTCTTGTTGCAAAAGAACCATAGTTAGTTCCCTTATACAAACCCATGCATATAGAATCTGCAAAGCCTACAGTTGAGTAGCAGTTTCTGTAAATTACAAGGCGTATTTGATAATATACTTTGTTATTATTTGTATATAAATATCGGTAAGTGAACTCACCTCCTTTTAAATGTGTGGCTTCAAGTTTTCCAGCAAAGCATGATACTATACAGGCTATCAAAATCCATTTACAAACTATCATTATGATGTGTTTCACTAAGTAAATAAGTTTGAATATATAATGAATATTTTTTATTTCCCTCTGCCACCAAACACTACTACTACGGTATAAAACATAATCCTAAAATCAAGTGCAAGGCTCATGTTTTCTATATAGATAGTATCATATTTCAATCGCTCTACCATCTGGTCTACATTCTCGGCATAGCCATATTTTACTTGGCCCCAGCTGGTAATGCCGGGTCTTACTTTTAGCAAATGATTGTAGTGTGGTGCTTTTTCTAAAATCTGGTCAATAAAAAACTGTCTTTCTGGTCTCGGGCCTACCAAACTCATTTCACCAATCAGCACATTCCAGAATTGAGGTAATTCATCCAATCTGTATTTTCGTAAGTATTTTCCTATTTTGGTGCGGCGGTCATCGCCACTGCTTGATAGTTGGGGTTTGCCATTTTCTGCACCTACTTTCATAGTGCGGTATTTATATATATTAAATGGTTTATTTCCTCGGCCTATGCGTTCCTGTTTGTAAAATATCGGTCCTTTGGAATCGAGCTTAACTATAATAGCTAATAATATATATAGTGGACTAAACAATATTAATATAATAAGTGAAACAGCCATATCCATTTGTCTTTTAACTACTACTTGCCAAGGGGGCATAATCTCGCGTGATACCTCTATTAGCGGGGCTCCGAACAGGTGCGACATTTTTACCGAGCCCGTAAGTATATCATACATATCGGGCAGTATTTTAATAATCACATCTTCGTCATCTAGTTTGTTTATTATTTTATTCAGTAAAAAATGCTCACTGGTTTCTATCGCTATAATAATCTCCTCTATGTTTTTTTGCTTAATAATCTCCTCTATGTTTTTCATATCACCCAAATAAGGGAGGACCCCACCCATAGCGGCACTATCGTTTATTTCTATTTGTATATATCCCCTAAAAAAATAACCTTGCGAAAGTTTCTCACCTTCCAGTTCGTTATATAACGATAAGGCTTTTTGCTGCGAACCAATAATTAATGTATTAAAACCAATCCTACGGCTCCTTACCAATTTAACTGTTTGAGTCGTAATCACCAAACGACCTATTACGGTAAGCAAAAATTGTAACAAGAATAAAGTTCCAGCAGTTTTATAATAAGTTTTATACGACGACACTTCATCATCCAAAAGCAAAACGAAAAACAATACCAAAACTCCAAATAATGAAGTATTAAAGGTGCGTATAATATCACGCAGCCTTGTGTGGCGATAAGGCTCTCTATATGCCCCTGCCGACCAGTATAATAATAACCAAAAAACAGGAATTAAAAATAAAGCAATATAAAACTGTGAGTCGAAATGGAGACCAATATCATAACCATATTTTTCGGGTTCTATATATTCTTTTCTGAAAACAAAAAACAAGGTCCATGCCCCTGCAGCAGCAATACCGTCCGTAATTAAATACTTAAGTGCTTGTAGCTTTTTGTTCAACGGTATATTAGTTTAATATTGTCCAACATGATCTCACTTAGCTTATCAGCATCATTAATGGCATTAAAGTATAAGGAAAAAGTAGTAGCACCTTGGCTATTTATTTTGTTAGATACTTCTTCGGTTAAATATATATATATCTTTTTCCATAGGGCAGTTGGGTTAATTGTTACCACTGATGAATATTTGTTTACACCCTTAACTGAATTGTCATAAAAACTAACAATTAAAGGTAAATCGGTTTTATAATTCAGTTCCAAATATATATCCCTGCCTGTTCCCGGAAGTGTGAAGGGAGTTTTGGAAGCATACTCAAATAATTCATTTTGTTTGGTCAAAACTATTCGGCCACTGTGCCCACCTTTATAAGTAATATTGGTATCAGTACATATTTGCAGTGAATCGGCTGCAGCGTGAAAACTGGTTTTCTTTAGCGTAGTATTTGATGTTTCAAAATTCTCGAGCCAAGCAAAAACTAAATTGGGTATATATGTTACATTAGGTGTATATGAAGTTGTTTGGTTTGCTTCCATATGCAGCACTGTGTCCACATAATTATAAAATGGATAATAGGTACGTTCGTTTGCGGTTCCATTTTTTTTAATGCCTGGCCTTAATGCAAGTTTAACATCTCCAGTGGGTATAATAGGCACGGTGCAAGGCAATTCATAAACGCCTTGAAGTTGCCCATTGGCGTATAACCAAATATCAGTTATGTTAGCAGAATTACTGCCCTGTGTGGCATTGTCAGTAGTTAGTACAAAAGGTACTACATGCAAATAAGAAGGCACCGTAGCTTTTTTTGCACAGCCGCTATATAATAAAATGGCAAGAGGAAAAATATAGAAGTGCTTCATGTAGTGTTTGCAAAAATAAGTAGTATGCACTACATAACGGATAAAAAGGCTTTTGGGTTGCATACTTACTGCGAGCTGCCTATCACAAGCTTTTGAAATTTTTCTTCATTGTTCCTGGCTACAATAGTGATATACATGCCACTAGGAAGGTACGATAGATCGGGCAAGTCAAACACATCTTGTTGTGCGGCAGTCTGAATGTAGAATTTATAACGTATTCTGCCAAAAATATCCATCACGTAAAAATAGGCTGCATTATTTTCTATCTGTTTAAATTTGATGAATAATTTAAAAGCTGCACCGTTGTTAAAAAGTGGATTGGGATAAAAGAAATAAGCAAAGTTATCGCACACACCATCCTTCCATATGGTTGAGTAAACTCCATATTGATGCTCAGCTGCACAACTGCTAAAATAAGTTTTGCCACAAGCACACACGGGCATAAACGAAAAAGCACTGTGGTCGCAGCCTTGGTAGTAGGGATCCATACGGGATGAATCTACACATCCATAAGGGTTAGTTGTAACTTGACTGCTAGCCCAACAAGGTAGCAGCAGCAGCCATAAATATATAAAAGCTTTGGATCGCAACATTTTTCTGTTTTGCAAAATTAAGTCAATTCTCTTACCCAAATCATCTTAAATTTGCAACAATTACTTATGGCATCAAACATTGTATATATCACCCGCAAAGAACATTTCAATGCGGCCCACCGCCTGCATCGTGCCGACTGGACTGACGAGCAGAACGAAACTGTATTTGGTCGCTGTGCCAACAAAAACTGGCATGGCCACAATTTCGATTTATATGTAACCGTGAAAGGAACCCCCAATCCCGATACTGGCTTTCTGTTCGATTTAAAAAAGCTGAAAGTACTAATAATAAATGAAGTAACTGACCATCTCGACCATAAAAATTTAAACCTCGATGTGCCTTTTTTGGATGGTGTATTGCCCAGTATTGAAAATATTGCCATGGCTATTTGGGCCAGATTAGAACCCCATATCAATTCAGATACTTGCAGTCTCCATTCTGTAAAATTATATGAAACTCCGAATAATTATGTGGAGTATTTTGGCTGAGGATGGTATTATTTCTTCTGGATTTTTTTGTCTTATACTTTTTCCGCAACAATCTTTGCTCTCTCCGCATTCACCACTTTTATCTTTTCATTGATAAAGTAAACCATAATTGCTGTAATAATAGCAGTGCCACTTACCACATAACATAAAGTATCATAATGCACCAAGCTATGGTCTAGATTTTCTGAAACTATTTGGCCAGCAACTTTGGCTGCAATGCCACCTGCAAGTAATTGTACCGATGAATTAATACTCATAAATGCTCCTCTGTCTTGCATTTTTGGTAACGCACTAACCAATGCCATTGATGGCACCATGCGGCTCATAATTCCC